>Ga0118677_10002132_pt2 | contig 31303 bp, 32 predicted proteins | sample AliMusrvi5mmetaG_FD_86154 | JGI IMG/M metagenome (GOLD analysis project Ga0118677, IMG submission 86154) | reverse complement strand
GCGGGGATAGGTGCCACAGCGGCAGATGTTGCCGGACATCGCGGCGTCAATCTCGCTATCGGTCGGCTTCGGTTTTTGCTTCAACAGGGATGCTGCCTGCATGATCTGTCCGCTCTGGCAGTAACCACATTGCGGCACGGCGACGGTCTTCCATGCCTTCTGAATGGGATGATCGCCGTTGGCGCTCAAGCCTTCAATGGTGGTGACGGTCTTGCCGGCCAGACTCTTCATGGTGGTGATGCAACTGCGCGTGGCCACGCCGTTGAGCAGCACGGTGCAAGCGCCGCACAAGCCGCGCCCGCATCCGTACTTGGTACCCTGCAGACGCTGTTCGTCGCGGAGATACCACAGCAGCGGCATCTCCGGATCGCCGTCGAATTGACGATTCGTTCCGTTGACTTTGAGTTTGATCATCGTATGCCTTCCCGATACGTACAATTTCACAGTCTACACCACCGCGCAACGATATCCTATACTCATGGCGCTTTTGAGGGACAGATGGTTCGCGTGGCTGCTGCGGCGTGTCAGCGGGCATCATGACAAGATGCTGGAGAGCCGCAAACGGGAGTTGTTGGGCAACGTATCGGGAACCGTTGTCGAGGTGGGGCCGGGCACGGGCGCGAACCTGCGGTACTTCCCGAAGGGCATCCGCTGGATCGGCATTGAGCCGAACCAGTGCATGCATGCGGACCTGCGGGCGGAGGCGGCGGAGGTCAACATGAAAATAGAGTTGCGCGGTGGCGGCGTGGAAGCGATGGAGCTTGCCGATGCCTCGGTGGATTGTGTGGTGGCGACCCTGCTGCTCTGTTCGGTGACGGACGCTGCGTACTGCGTCGCCGAGATGCGAAGGATTCTAAAGCCCGGCGGCAGATTCGTTTTTATTGAGCACGTCGCTGCGCCTCCAGGTTCACGCCTGCTGCGCGTGCAGCAACTGATCACTCCGTTGTGGGGACTGATAGGCGGAGGTTGCGATCCGGCCCGTTGCACCGGTTCGGTACTTCGCAACGCGGGCTTCCACTCGATTGAAATCGAGGAGTTCAATCTGCCTGCCGGACCGGCCGCGCCACACATCGCCGGCGTGGCGATTCGATAGCGCATCAGTCGAGGGGGAACAGCGGACTGCGCCTGTGTTTGTATTCGAAGTGCCGAGGGTTGTCGCTGGTGACGCCCGGCGTATCGACGAGCACGATGCGCGCGGACACCGGTTCATAGGCTGCGCGTGGTGCAACCACGCCCTTCACGATCAGAATCTTCTTCAGCTCCGGTTTGATCCCGAGGCTCAGCACCTGCTCCAGACTCATGGGAGCCATGCGGCGAGTCGTGAGGACAAAAGTGTGGCCCTCCGCGGTTTCGACTACCGCAGTGATGCCCTGATCGCAGGCGCCCCAACCACCGTGGCGGACCTTACGCTCCACGAAGCGGCCGTCGGAGAGAGAGCGGATCACGCCTTCGATCGTTATCTTCGGCTCGCCCACGGTGAGGCGGATGGTTTGGCCGGGGCCCTTTGCCAGGCAGGCCTGGATCGCTTCCGGCTCGTGCAGGATCACCATCGCGTCGCGGCCGTTCTGGTTTATCACCTCGCGAATCAGAACGGTTGAGTTCGCGGGGCTGCCCGCGCCGACGTTGTCGCCAACGTCCATGAACGCGATCGGCGCCTCGGTGCTGGCGAGCGCGGCTCGCACTGCGTCGGCCGGACTCGGCAATTCGCCGGTGAGGTCATCGCGCAGGCTCCATATGCGTGCGGCCATATGCTGGGCGGCACGCCTCGCCAGTTCCAGATCGTTGTCGGCGACGGCGACAAGGGATACGCCCATCTCCTGCACATCCGCATAGTAGAAGCCCATCGCGATGCTGGCGGAGAGGATGCCGGGCCATGCAAGGACCTCCTGCACGCTTTGATAAAGCGCGAACGCCGGACCTTCCGCGGTGTGCTGCTTCGAGATGTGGATCAGCATGGCCGGCATCTCCGCTGCCTGCGCCGGTCGGATTTCCCCGCGCAGTGTGCGGGCCATGAGCAATGCCGCTTCGAGTCCGCGCTCGCGCTGATCGAGATGCGGATTCGAGCGGTAGACGACCGTTGCGTCGGCCAGTTCGATCATCTGCGGAGAGACGTTGGCATGGAGATCGAGCGTAGTGATGATGGGCAGCTTCGGGCCGGTCCGTTCGCGAACGCGGCGCAACAGTTCGCCATCGGCATCGGGAAACTCTTCGCTCACCGTGGCGCCATGCAGCGCGAGCAGCAGGCCATCGAGCGGCAAAGCGGCCGAGAGATCTTCCAGCAACTCAGAGGCGATGCGTTCGTAACATTGCGCGGAGATGGTGCCGCTGGGAATGGCAAGGGTCGCCAGCAGCGGGACGATCTCAATCCCGGCGCCGGCCAGGCCATCGACGAAGCCGCCGATTTCGTGATTGGCGCCGCGCCAGCGCTCGATCAAAGCCTGCCCGCGGGTGAGCGTGACGGCGAGGAAATCTTCATACTCGGTGGGTATGCCGAGGAACGTGTTGGACTCGTGCAGGAAGCCTGCCACGCCTACACGAAACTTCTCTGATTTGGGTTGCAAGAGAACAGTATAGTCGAAGCTTTGTACAATGCATATGATGACTCCTCAACAAATCGCCGAAAGTCTCGGCATCAAATTCGAAACACTGACCCCCGGTTATTTGAACCTCTGCATCCGTTCCGGAAACCAGTTGCTGAGCTCCGGCCACGTGAGCACCCTGAAAGGAAAGCTGGGTGCGGGGACCACTGTTGAGGAAGGCTACGCTGCTGCGCGCGAGTGCGCGGCGAAGATCCTGAACTCAGTATGGAACGCGCATGGAACGCTCGACGGGTTACGCGTGATCAAGGTTCTGGGCTGCGTCAACTCCGCGCCTGAATTCATTGAGCAACATCTGGTGATCAACGGCTCCTCCGATCTGCTGCACGAAGTATTCGGCAAGACCGGCGACGGCTATCATGCACGCTCGGCGCTGGGCTTTGCCTCGCTGCCGACGGGCTCTGCCGTTGAAGTGGAAGTGATTTTTGAAATAAAGGGTTAAATGCCATCTCCTCAGCTTTTCTTCGAGACCATCAATGCGTTCCAGCGCACCGCGGCGATCCGCGCTGCGCTGGAGCTGGATGTGTTCACCGCGATTGCGGATGGGCACAACACCAGTGCCGCTCTTGCTACGCATTGCCATGCGGCGGAGCGCGGCATGCGCATTCTGTGCGACAACCTCACGGTGATTGGCTTTCTGGTCAAGCGCGGCAGCGAGTACGCGCTGACAGAGGATTCCAATGTCTATCTGAATCGCCACTCGCCGGTGTGCGTTGCGGCCGCGGCGGAGTTCTGGGGATCGAAGATGCAGCGCGATACCTACGAAGACCTCGCCACTACGGTCCGTAACGGCGGGGTCACCGTCTCTGCGCTTGGCAATACGGAGGCGGAGCATCCGGTGTGGGTGAAGTACGCGCGCGGTATGGCTCCCGTGGCTGCGCTGACCGCTCCCTCGATTGCGGCGATGGTTGGTCCGGCATCGAAGGTGCTTGATGTTGCGGCCGGGCACGGGGTGTTCGGGATTGCGGTGGCGGAGGCGAATCCCGGGGCGGAGATCGTTGCTGTTGACTGGGAGCCGGTGCTGCAGGTCTCGAAAGAGAATGCGGCGAAGGCAGGGGTTGCGGACCGGTATCGGACCATCGCAGGAAGTGCGTTTGAAGTGGAGTTGGGCGACGGCTACGACTTGGTGCTGATTACGAATTTCCTGCACCACTTCGATCCGGCCACGTGCGAGGTGTTTCTGCGCCGCGTGCATCGGGCGCTGAAGCCAGGTGGCCGGGCAGCGACGCTGGAGTTCGTTCCCAATGCCGATCGCGTGTCGCCGCCTTATGATGCGGGGTTCAGCCTGGTGATGCTGGCGTCCACGCCTGGAGGCGATGCGTACACATTCGCCGAGTACTCGCAAATGTTCTCCAATGCCGGCTTCGCGAAGAACGAGATGCACCGCATGAAGGAGCGCTCCTGCGCGCTGATCGTCTCAACTAAATAGAACTTCGATCTTCACCTTGAGTTCCATCAGTTCGCGCTTGAGTTCGGCGACCTCCTCTTCCAGGCGCTGGATGCGGTCGGGCGAGGCCATCTCCTTCGCGGGCGGAACATATGTCTCCACATCGCCCGATAGCAGGTGCGCAAAGCGGGGCTCTTTGATGCCGGTGTGCTTCGGCAACTCCTTCACCATGCTGCGATCGATCAGGCGGTGAAGCGTGGAGAGCGCCGCGTCCAGATCTTCGAAGGAATGCAGGCGGTTGGTCCGCTCCTTGATTTCAGCCAGTGTTTGCGGGCCTCGCAGCAGCAGCACGGCAATCACGGCGAGTTGGGGATTGTTGAGTCCCAGCACATTGGACGCGTAGTGTTCGTACTTGGTGACGCGGCCCTCGGCGCGGGCCGGGCCCGCCAGTCGCTTATCGCGCAGGTCGTTCAATACCGACAGCACAAACGACTCTTCGTACTGCACCACTGGTTCGCGGCTCGACTTCTGATTGCAGGCGTTGGTGAGCGCGTTCAGGGACTGCGGATAATACTCCGGAGTCGCCATGTCTTTTTCAATCAGTGCGCCCAGGACGCGCGCTTCGGCTTCGTTCAGTTGGAGTTCCATGCTCAGGGTTCCTCGTTGACAGTCAGGCGAAAAATATCGGGCCGGGCGTAGTGGCCGGCGACATCCAGGTCAAATTTTCCTTCGGCGATTTCATCCAGATTCAGTTCCGCGCGCAGGATGCCCTCTTCGCCATAGAGCGGACCGGCGAGCGTCTTGCCCAGCGGGTTGATGATCACGCTGCCGCCGCGGATGACGGGCGATGCCGGGTAGTCCTCGGGGTAACCGGAGCGATCGATGTACTGGCAGGCGGCGAGTACAAAGCAGCGGCCTTCGAGCGCGATGTGGTGCATGGTGTGCTGCCAGACATCGCGGTCATCCACGGTGGGCGCGCAGTACAGCTGAATGCCTTTGGAGTACATGTGCATGCGCAGCAGCGGCATGTAGTTTTCCCAGCAGATGACGGCGCCGAGCTTGCCCAACGGTGTGTCGAGCACTGGTAATGTGGAGCCATCGCCGAAGCCCCAGATGATACGCTCCATGGCGGTCGGCATTACCTTGCGATGTTTGGCGGAGAGGGTGCCGTCGGGTGCGAAGAACAGGACGGTGCAGTACAGCGTGCCGTGTTCGCGCTCGATCACGCCGATCACCAGATGCACATGATTGTCACGGGCCATGGCGCCGAGTTGAACTACTGCGGGCCCCGGGACATCAATGGCGCTCTCGTAATAGCGGCGGAACCAGGCGCGGCCTTCGGGCGTGCGGCTGCCCACGAGTGTTCCGAAATCGATTCCTTTGGGATAGGCGGAGACGAAGGCCTCAGGGAAGACAACCAGCTCCGCTCCCGCCGCCGCGCTGGCAACGAGGGTGGAGGTTTTTTCGAGGGTCCGCGCGAGATCGAAGGCGACGGGACCAGCTTGGACGACGGCCGCTCGGACGGTTTTCATTCGGTTTCCCTGAAGGCGGGCCTGACGCTGCGGGATTCGTCAGGCCCGCGGTACATCAGTCGTTGAACATGCCTTCGAACAGAATGCTGCTGAGGTAGCGTTCGCCCGAATCCGGCAGAATCACTACGATGGTCTTGTTTTCAAGCTGCGGTTGCTGGGCGAGCCGCACGGCCACCGCGGCCGCGGCGCCGCACGAGATACCGGCAAGGATGCCTTCTTCCTTGGCCAGGCGGCGTGCCATGTCGATCGATTCCTCGTTGGTGACGAGTTCGATCTGATCCACCATCTTGAGATCGAGAGTATCGGGAATGAAGCCGGCGCCGATGCCTTGAATCTTGTGCGGACCAGGCTTCAGGGGCTCGCCTTTGCGGGTCTGCGTAATCACCGGGCTGGCGGTTGGCTCAACACCCACGGAGAGGATCTGCTTGCCCTTGGCTTCTTTGATGAACTTGGAGATGCCACTGATGGTGCCGCCGGTTCCGATGCCCGAAACCAGAACGTCAATCGCACCTTCGGTGTCGTCCCAGATTTCCGGGCCGGTGGTCTTGAAGTGGATCGCGGGGTTGGCCGGGTTCTTGAACTGCTGGAGCAGCAGATAGCGGCCGGGGTTGCTGGCCACCATCTCTTCCGCTTTAGCGATGGCGCCCTTCATTCCCATGGCGCCTTCGGTGAGAATCAGGTTTGCGCCGAGTGCCTTGAGCACCTTGCGGCGTTCCATGGACATCGTCTCCGGCATGGTGAGCGTGATGGGACAGCCGCGGGCGGCGGCGACAAAGGCCAGCGCGATTCCGGTATTGCCGCTGGTGGGCTCCACCAGTTCTCTGCCTGGCGTGAGGAGGCCGCGGCTTTCCGCATCCCAGATCATGGATGCGCCGATGCGGCACTTTACGGAATAGGCAGGATTACGCCCTTCGATTTTGGCGAGTACCGTCGCTTTTGATTTGCCGATGACCCGGTTCAACCTCACCAGAGGTGTGTTGCCGATGCTGAGTGAATTGTCCTGATAAATCACAGTTGCCTCCTATATCTCCCAGTTTGGAACGTAATTGGTTTGGCGCTCTCCCCATTTGCGGGCCAAGTCCGCGAACGAGGTCTGATCCACCACCTGTGAAACAGCCGAATCCACGCGTCCCCACATCTCGCTGAACGGAGAACTCTCATTCCGCTTCGCCCCATTCCGGGAGCTCTTCTGTCCTTCGACGTAGCGTAACACTTCGCCAACCGTAATTGTTTCCGCGCTTCGCGCCAGCAGGTAGCCGCCTTCGGCTCCACGCCGTGATTCGACAAAGCCTCCCTGCTTCAATCCGGCTAGGATCAGCTCCAAAAATTTCTGAGGGATCTTTTGGCGGCGTGCAATGTCGGCGATCTTGATGGGGACATCGGGCTTGTGCAATGCGAGGTCGAAAATCGCATGCAAAGCGTATTCCCCCTTCACGGAAATATTCATTGGTTGCTGCCAAACGATTGTAGCATTTGGCGGGGGGTGAGCGCCCTCTAAACGGATGCCGCGCGGGCGGCGGAGGCGCGCAGCGGCATGCGCTGGCTGGCCAGGGATTCGACCATGGATTCGTGGAGTTTGGGATCGAGCAAGTAAAAGACTGTGCCGTTCTCTTCGAGTACGGCAGCCATTCCGCGGCCTGCGAGCAGAACGCAGAGCTGGATTTCACCGGGAGTCATTTGGGACGAGTCGAGCCTGCCCAGTCCGTTTGCTCCCGGGCTGACTTTGCGCAGGAAGTCGCGGACGAAGAGCTGGTTATCCATGCCTTCCATTGCAGCGCCGGCGGCACACCAGCGCTCCTCTTGCGCGCCATAGAAGTACGGGCCGGAACTGAAGGCGAGCAGGAACACGATGATGTCAATGAAGGCGGCCAGTGTGAAGGCGAACCAGTGGCGGCCGGTTGGTGCGGTGAAGAGCTCGGTGAAGGCCAGCAGCAGGTCTTCCTGGCTGGTGGCGGTCCGGTCGACGAAGTCGGCGTAGTTGGGGATGGCGGGGCGTTCAATGCGGGCGGTGTGGAGCGTCTGCTCGACTTCATTCCATGGGATGGGATCGTAGGCGGCGTGGAAGTTGCGGAGCTGCTTTTCGGTGGCGTCGAGCGGTTTGGCGTTCAGGCGAAAATCGGAGAGTGCTTTCTGTGCCGCGGCGAGTTGCGCGGCCGACTGGGCGGCCAGTTTGGTGTAGCGGGCGAAGGCGTTGTAGCGCAATCCTTCGCCTGAGCCTTCGCGCATGGATTGCGCTTCGCGGGCGACGGCTTCGCGCACGGTTGCCAGGTAGGGGTCGGCGTCGGTCGCGCGGGAGATGTGTCCGATGCTCTTTTCCGATTCGGTCATCTCCGTCAGCGCGGTGACGTGCTTGCCGGCCTCGGCGGCGGCTGAAGCGAGGATCTCTTCGGTCTTCTGCGCGGAGGCGTTCAGCGTGTCGTAGAGTTGGCGTTCCACCAGGGCAGGGCGTTCGCGGACGGAGAACCAGGTGTAGAGACTGACGTAGCTGAAGGCGATGGAGACCAGCGCCGTGATGGCATAAACCGTGATGAGTAGTCCGCGGCGAGCGCGGCTGAAGCCAACCAGCCATGCCACAATCACCAGGGCCGTCTGCACGCCGAGCGAGGCCAGCAGTGCAAACCAGGTGGAGAGGTAGAGCGCCATGCCCTGCATGGTGGTGTACCAGGACACGATGGAGAGCAGGACGCTGGCGGCGAACAGCGCCTTGACCAATGGCTTGCCGGCGGCGCCGGCGTTTTCTGACACGTATGCCATGCTACCTTGTACGCCTTATTCTAGAAATATGTTCCCTGAATCCGCCGCATTGATGGTGATTGACGTTCAGCAGGCGATCGACGACCCCAGTTGGGGCCGCCGCAACAATCCGCAAGCCGAGGAAAACATTGCCCGCCTGATAGACGCATGGCGGCATACCGAAAGACGGCTGATACACGTGCAACATCATTCGCGCGAGCCGCAATCGACTTACCGGCCCGGTCAGCCGGGGTGCGAATTCAAAGCGTGTGCGCGGCCGGCGGCGGGTGAGACAGTGGTGACCAAGCATGAGACCAGCGCCTTTATCGGTACGGACCTGGAGCAATTGTTGTGCGACGGCGGGAACCAGGTGGTGGTGATTGCGGGCGTGATCACGAACAACTCGGTGGAGGCCACGGCGCGGATGGCGGGGAATCTTGGGTTCGAGGTTTACGTGGTGGAAGACGCGATGTTCACGTTTGACAGGAAGGCGCTGGATGGGTCGCTGCATCGCGCCGAGGATGTGCACGCACATTCGCTGGCCAATTTGCAGGGAGAGTATGGACGGGTTGTGAATACGGAATACGTGCTGGCCGGGGTCACTCGCTGACGCTTGTCTTGTTGGTTTGCGTTCAGGCGGGTAACCCCGGCGGCTTTATTAACCTTTGGTCCGAAAGTCGCCGACGCCGCCAGGCCAGCTCCCGGCGCGGACGTTGGTTTTGATGTTCATATTGTTTCCTCCGATTTGGTTATAGAGCGGTTTCTTGCTGCTCACTAGTAACTGCGAAGGATCGCGGAGAATTTGGAAGGGCGGGAGAAGTTTTTTTGTGATCAGAAAGAGGATGTGCTGGCCTGGGTCAACCATCGCCCGCCCCGCCACTCACTTCTTTAACAACGCCATCACCTGCAACAAAGCCTTGCTCGGCTCCTGTCCCTTCTCTTTCGCCGCCGCCAAATCCGCCGCTGCGCGCCCGTCGATCCAGTTGCCATCGCGCTCGTCGCGCAAAGGCGCGCCGGACTCGTGGAGAAAGAGCACTATTTCCCACTTATCCTCCATGGCCGCTGCCACAATCGGTGGCGTCCAATCGCCCTTCAACCTGAAATCGGCGCCCTTCTCCCGCAGCAACCGCAAATTCTCGAGTCCCGCCACCGCGTCGGGCGATTTGATGCATGCGAAATACGCGGGTAGCCGATCGCCGCCCGCCCCGCGGTAGTTCGGATCCGCGCCGGCCTCCAGCAGCAACCGCACCGCATCCGTGCGCGACGAGTTATGGCAAGCTGCGCGGAGCCCCGAGTTGGGCTTCGCCCCTAACGACAGCAGCAGGCGCACCATTTCCAGGGAGCGGCCTGGGCCCTCCGGCGCTTTCTCCGCCAGCACCGCGCGTTCCACGGCCACCGTGAGCGGAGTGTTTTCAAAGTTCGAAACTCCATTGATGTCCACCTCCCGCGAGAGGCTCCGGACCTTGCCGGTATCCAACTCGTACACGGCCAGCACGAACCGGGTGAGGCCAGGGTCTTTCCACCACATTAGCCGGTCATCGTTGTACTTCTGGATGCGGCGCTCATCCCCCGACCCCACCCAATAGACAGTCCCGGTGATGGCGCCGATCGCTACCGGCGCCGCGACAACGATCAGCAGAAACTGCCGGACGCCCGTAGACTGCGTGTTCCAGTAGGCCAACGCCACAACCGCCAGCACGAGCGCCACGACGCCCACAGCCAGCTTCGCCGCATTGTCGAGTATGTTGCTCGCCCCGCCGTCCCTCTGTGGATAGGTGAGCGCCACTGCCAGCGCGCAAACCGCTACGGCTTCCAGGATGGTGATCGACCAAAAGACCTTGTTCATTGGGACTGGCCCTTTCCGTGAAATCTGCCGAACGTGGCTACACCTGCCAGCACACCGGGTGGCTGACAGGCAGTCGCGACAAGTACTGCCACATCGCCATTCTACGCTCAGCGCACTCAAGGAGACTGCCGCCCTATTCACACTCGCCGCTTGCGTCGCGCGATGTTCTCCCAACTGGCCCGCTGAAGAAGGCAGTATACTCGCTAACGGGGAGCGCCAGTTCTCCGTTTCACGCTGAACCAGCATACGATTTGGTGATAGAGCGGTTTCTTGGTGCTCACTAGTAACTGCGAAGAATTGCGGAGGATTTGGAAGGCTTAGAGAAGTTTCTTATGATCACGGATCTGATGCACGCTTTCCAGTGCGAGTTCGAACTTGAGATCATCGACAGGCTACCGCCGGCTGGCGTCCCCGCGGTTTATTACTCTCCGGGCGGCACAACGCTTGGAGGTAAAGACGGATGCCTGATTCAGGTGACATCACGGAATGGAAGCCGCTGGATTGGGATGTTCGCAGGGGAAGGGGACGTCGTCGTTGGCAGCTGTCCTGACCCCAACCAGTTTTGTGTGGTCGCGGGCGGCACAGCTGTCTTTGTGAATGCCCAGAACCCGGAGGAGTGGTCGGCAGCCGACGTTGATCAGGTCCAGGAGTTTCTGCCCCTACCTGACAATAAGATGATTCTGTTGGTTGGCCTCACGGTGATCCAGGCCGTCGGCCCATCTGGTCCCCTGTGGACTAGCGGCCGTCTCTCTTATGACGGAATCACGATTACTCAAATCGGCGAAGCTTATGTCGAAGGCGAAGTCTGGGACCCAACCGCTGTCACGCAACCCCGTTTTCAGGTGAACCTGACGGACGGCAAGCACACGGGTGGGGCCTTCCGATAAGGCTCCACCGCTCAAGCCTTGGTCCAGGGCGGCAGCAGGTGCTTCTGGACTTTTCCTAGAGCGGTGCGGGGCAAGGTCTCGACGCGCACAAAACCGCGCGGCACTTTGAATGACGCCAGCTTCTGCCTGCACATCTCCTCCAACTCGGCAAAGTCCGCCTCGCCGCGAGGCACCACATAGGCCACCGGCAACTCGCCGCGAACCCGGTCTGCGACTCCCACCACCGCGACTTCCGCCACCGTGGGGTGCTCCAGCAGCAACTCCTCAATCTCCCGCGGGTAGATGTTGAAGCCGCCTGAAATGATCAGATCGCTTTTGCGGCCTCGCAAGGTATAGTAGCCGTCCGCTGAAACCTCGCCCACGTCGCCGGTCCGGAAGTAACCGTCGACAAAGGCCGCCTGGGTCGCTTCTTCGCGCCGCCAATACCCGGCGAAGACATTCGGCCCCTTCACGTACACCTCGCCCTCCACGATCTTGACCGAGATGCCAGGCAGGGGCAGTCCCACGGTGCCGGCGCGGCGCTCTCCGCTATAGGGATTGCTGATGTTCATGATGGTCTCCGTCATGCCGTAGCGCTCCAGAATCCGATGCCCGAACTTCGCCTCGAACTCCTCCAGCACCTGTGCCGGCAGGGGTGCCGAGCCGCACACGAACAGGCGCATGTTCGCACCTGCGGCCCGCGCGACTTCGTCAGGCCATTCCAGCAGGCGCACGTAGATCGTCGGTACTCCAAAGAACAGCGTCGGCGCGAACTCATGGAAGACCGCCTGTGCTGTCTGATGCTCAAAGCGTTCCAGCATGCGCATGCGGAAGCCGGCGATGAGCCACGTATGCAGTGCATTGCCCAGCGCATGGACGTGAAACAGCGGGAGTCCCAGCAGGTAGCGGTCGGCGGCGGATATCTGCCAGCAGGTGATGAGGTTCAGCGCGTTCGATAGAAAATTGTTGTGCGTCAGCACGGCGCCCTTTGATGCGCCGGTGGTGCCGGAGGTGTAAATGATGCCTGCCGCAGAGTCGCCATCGAGCACGGTGTTTGGCCTCGCCGCGGGTTCGCTGGAAAGCAGTTCAGCGGCCTGCCACACCGGTACCGAAACCTCTGCTGGTAAAGCGCCTGCCGCAACCACCGCTTTCGGATCGGCATCCTTCACAATGTGGGTGATCTCCCGTTCGCGATACAGAATGTTCACCGGGACGAAGATCACCCCCAGTTTCACGCACGCCACATACAGATCAATAAACTCGAGCGAGTTGACCAGATAGACGCACAACCGGTCGCCTTTATCGAGGCCGCGCGCTGTGAGCGTCGCCGCCGTGCGGTTGCTGCGGTCTTCGATATCGCCGAAGGTGTAGGTGGCGCCGTTGAACTCCAGTGCGGTCTCGTTCTTGCGCTCAAGCAGCGTGAGGTCGAACAGGTTGAGAAGGTTCATTTGACGATACAATTCATTATGAATGAACGACTCATTTAAATTAAACGGCCGGCGTGCCATCGTCACGGGCGGCGCAAGTGGAATTGGTGAAGCGACCTCGCGGGTATTGACCGCGGCCGGCGCCTCCGTCATCATCTTCGATATCGATACGGCGCGAGCCGAGGCCCTCGCCGCCGAACTCCCCGGCGCATCGGTTGAGTCCTGCGATATTACCAATGAAGAGGCCGTGAAGGGAGCCTTCGCGAAGCTCGATAAGCTCGATATCCTGGTCAACAATGCCGGAATCGGTCATGTCGGCGGCATCGAGGATTGCGAATTGGCCGACTTCGAACGACTCTATCGTGTGAATGTGCAGGGCGTCTTTTTGATGGCTAAGTACGCGGTTCCGCTGCTCAAGGCATCGCACGGCTCGATGGTGAACATCGCCTCCGTCGCTGCTCACATTGGGGTTAAGAAGCGCTTCGCCTACTGCACTACCAAGGGTGCGGTGGTGGCCATGTCAAGACAGCTTGCGGTGGATTACCCTACCGAAATCCGCGTCAATTGTATCTGCCCCGGCACCGTCGATTCGCCGTTTGTGGAAGGCTATCTGGAAAAGTACCACAAGCACGAGAAGGAAAAGGTTCGTGCCGAAATCGCCCAGCGCCAGCCGATGGGCCGGCTCGGCAAACCCTCCGAGATCGCCAACCTGGTGCTCTATTTGTGTTCCGACGAGTCAGGCTTCATGACTGGCAGTGCGGTGACGATCGACGGTGGGTGGAGCGCGGCTTAAGCTTCAAGAACAGGCGGTAGTCCGGCGAGTCAATGCCCCGTCCCTTTCCCGCGGCACTCGCGGCAAGTACTTGAATTCTGGTTCTTCCTTGGGGTCGAGATGGTCTTTCGGCCCCCTTTTCCTCCATAATAGACAAATATGTCCCAGTTTGACGTGCTCGGCATCGGGCTCAATGCCACAGACACGCTTGTCATCGTTCCTCATTTTCCGGCCTACGCCGGCAAGGCTCCCTTTGTGGATGAGATCCTCAGCCCCGGCGGTCAGGTCGCCAGCGCCATGGTCGCCTGTGCAACGCTTGGCTTGAAGGTGAAGTACATCGGCACCGTGGGTGACGATGAACGCGGCCGCGTGCAGTTGGAGAGCCTCCAGGGCACTGGCATCAACATTGACGATGTGAAGATCCGCAAAGGCTGCGCCAATCAATCGGCCTATATCATAATCGATCAATCCACCGGCGAACGCACTGTGCTGTGGCGCAGGTCCGATTGTCTGCGTCTCACGCCGGAAGAGATCACCGAAGAGATGATTCTCAGCGCGCGGTTGCTGCACATCGATGGACACGATACGCCGGCCGTCGCCCGCGCGGCTTCGATCGCCCGCAAGCACGGAATCCCGGTCACTGTCGACGTCGATACCATCTATCATGGTTTCGACAAGGTCCTGCCCAACGTCGACTATCTGGTGACCAGCTCAGAATTTCCGGCCCAGTGGACCAATGAGCGCGATCCGTTCAAGGCGCTCGCCACGCTGCAGCACGAGTACGGGATGCGCGTTGCCGCCATGACGCTTGGCGCGCACGGGTCGCTCGCCCTGGAGAACGGAAAGTTCTACTACTCGCCTGCATACGTGGTGAACTGCCTGGATACCACAGGCGCCGGCGACGTCTTTCACGGGGCCTTCTGCTATGCTGTTTTGCAGGGGATGAGCATGGACGAAACGCTCACATTTGCCAATGCACTGGCTGCTCTCAACTGCACGGAAATCGGTGCGCGCGGCGGCATCCGCGGCGTCGAGGCGGCACGCAACCTGATGGCTCGGGCCGAGCGGCGCTCCAACCGCGACTTTGAACTCCGCGTTCAGGCACAAGCATGATTCCACTGCGCGACACGCAGCCGAGCTTCACCCGGCCGGTGATGACGTCAATCATCATAGCCATCAATGTGGTGATCTTCCTGTATCAGGTGTCGCTCGATCCCTATTCGCAGAACTATTTCATCGCCACCTACGGCATCATTCCGGCACGGTTCCACGCCAGTACGCTGTTGACCACCATGTTTCTCCACGGCGGCTGGATGCACCTCATCGGGAACATGTGGTTTCTTTGGATTTATGGCGACAATATTGAAGACGCACTGGGCCACCAGAAATTTGTCGCCTTCTATCTGCTGTGCGGAATCGCGGCAGGCCTGGTGCATGTCCTGTTCAATGGAGATTCCAGACTCCCCACGGTTGGCGCCAGCGGTGCGATCGCCGGCGTGATGGGCGCGTATATGGTGAAGTTTCCGAAGGCGCAGATCCTGACGCTGGTCCCGATTTTCATCTTCATCACTACGATGGAGATTCCGGCCGTTCTCATCCTTGGCTACTGGTTCTTCCTTCAGTTTTTCAACAGTTGGGGCAGCGTGGGCCACTCCAATCTCTCGCAGGGCGGCGTGGCGTGGTTTGCCCACATCGGCGGCTTCATCGCCGGCGCCATTCTGATTTTGGTGATGGGGACGAAGGACCGTTTCTATCGCCCACAGGCCTACCGATGGTAACCGTCTATACGCGCAATGGCTGCCACTTGTGCGAGCGTGCCGAGGCGATCGTCGCTGAAGCGCGCAAGAAGATTTCGTTTGAGCTGGAAATTGTCGATATCGATCAGTCGCCCGAACTCCAGAGCAAGTACGGCGAGGAAGTTCCTGTCATCGCCGTTGACGGGCGCGACCGTTTCGGATACGCAATAGAATTGGAACCATTCCTACATGTTTTGGAACACAGATATTGATTTTGAAGATGTGCCGAACCTTGACCTGCTGGCCATCGCCGCTCATCCGGACGATGTAGAGCAGACCTGCGGAGGCACCATGATCCGCATGGCCGAGATGGGCTACAAGACCGGCGTGCTCGATCTGACGATGGGCGAAATGGGCAGCCGCGGCACACCAGAAGACCGCGTCGCCGAATCGAAACAGGCGGGGAAGCACTTGATGGTGAAGTGGCGTGGCAATCTGGCGATGCCTGACGCGCGCCTGGAAAACACAGTCGGCTCGCGCATGACCCTGGCTGGCACTGTGCGACGCCTGAAGCCGCGCTGCGTGATTCTGCCGTATTGGGATGCGCGCCACCCCGATCACTATCGCGCTTCTGAGATGGGTTTTGAAGCGTGCTTCCTGGCAGGTCTCAAGAAGCTCGATGACTACTCCGAACCGCATCGGCCTTACAAGGTCATCTATGCGTCTTCGTATGCGAATGTGGCTCCTTCGTTTGTGGTCGATATCTCTTCGCAGTTCGAACGGCGCATGGATTCGCTCTTTGCGTATGAGTCGCAGTATGGCGTGGGGGATGATCTCTTCCCTGGCCGCCAGGAGGCCCGCGAGCGGCTGGCAGCCGTGGCACGGTTCTACGGTAACCTCATTGGCGTTAAGTACGGCGAGCCGTACGTTGTGAAGGAGGCCATGCGCGTGGACGATGTGGTGTCCATGGGCGTGCGCAGCTTCTAGTACTGCGAAAGGACAGGCGAAACCGCCCAATGCCACATAGTTTTCGCGGCTTGTAGCGCAAGCATTCTTGCTGGCTGCCTCGACATTCGTGTCGAGGTCTGGCCCGGTGCTGAAAACAAACGTCGAGACGAATCTCGACGCTGCAGACATGAATGTCCGCGCTACGATTTCAAGCAATGCGAATTGGTGATTTTCGAAAACTATGCAGCATTGGGCGTTTTCGCCGGTCCGCTTCGAGGACTTCCCACCATCTGAGCGATACGCTAACCTGGAAGTGTGAAGTGCTGGCTCGTGCTCATCCCATTTCTGTCTCTGCTCGGGCAGGAGTCCGGGGCGCTGATCGAAGGCCAGGCCACGAACTCGCTCACCGGCGAGGCGGTCCGGAAGTGTAAGATCACGCTTCGCCGCCTGGATGCCAAGGCCGAGTCAACCAGCTATGCGACCACGGACGCCGAAGGCCGCTTCGCCTTTGACAACCTGCCTCCCGGACGTTTCCGCCTATCGGCCGAAAAGACAGGCTTCGCTCCACAGGAATTCGGAGCGCGCGTGTATGGGCGGCCCGGCACCGTCCTCGCGCTGGACAGGGGCATGCAGCTCAAAGGCCTGGCCTTGAGAATTACGCCCCAGGGCGCGGTCTCCGGTAAAGTCACCGATGAGGATGGCGATCCCATCGCCGGAGCCGCAGTTCAGCTACTCCGCACCAGCTATATCGAAGGACGCCCGCAACTCACAGCCACAGGCTTTACCCAGACCAACGATCTGGGTGAATATCGCATCTTCGGCGTGAACCCCGGCCGCTACTACCTGAGTGCGTCGACGGCCCGATCATTCGATAAAAAGGATGACAACTTCGCGCCGACCTACTTCCCGGGCACCATCGATCCAGCCGTAGCCGGCAGACTCGAAATCATCGCCGGTCTGCAACTGCGCAGCATCGATCTCACACTGCGCAAGACACCAGTGCTGAACGTGAAGGGCAAATTCTCCGGCCCCGGGCATGAACAAAGTACGCGCAGCGGGACCATGCAGCTCTACCCGCGCGGCTTGATCGGGTTGGCCGCCTTGATGCGTAACTTCACCACCATTCGAGGTACAGCTGGGGTCTTTGAGTTTCCCAATGTACTGCCGGGCTCGTATGTTCTGGTTGCCGATCAGGCCGAGGACAAGGACAAGCATTACTTTGCGCGCATCCCCGTCGAAGTCGGGAATTCGAGCATCGATGACCTGCACGTAACGCTTTCCGAGGGCGTTGAGATTCAAGGACGAATCCGCATGGAAGGACAGGCCGATGTCAGCCTCGCGGGCGCGATGGTGTTCTTGAGGCCCCGTGATGTCCAGACGGGCGCCAATGTCAATACCCGCATCAAACCGGATGGCACGTTCACGCTGGCCTCGGTTCCGCCCGGCTGGCATCGCGTGAACCTGGTGACGCTGCCGCCGGCGCTTTACCTGAAATCCATCCGCTACGGGCAGGACGATGCGCTGCTGAACGGCTTCAATGCGACAGGTCCGAACCAGTTGGAGATCGTGCTCAGCTCCAAGGGGGGCGCCGTGGATGGCCAGACCACTGCCGGGGCGCGCGTGGGACTCATCCCCAGGAGCGGATTGCCGGAGTACTACAAAGTGACCACTGCCGATGGCGACGGCCGCTTCGCATTCCGGGGCGTTGCCCCTGGCGACTATGTGCTGCTTGCTTCGGAAGAGATCGATGCCGGGCGCTTCTCCGATCCCGAACTCCTCACCCAGTTTGAAAGCTCGGGTGAAGCGGTGAGCATTAAGGAAGGATCGCGCGAAACGAAGCAGCTCAAGACCATTTCGCCCGATCCGCGCTAGCTGCCGTTTATAATAAGCCAATGTCCCACAAACTGCTATTGGCGGCGCTTGCCGTCCTCACTCCGCTGGCCGCACAGGACAAAAGCTGGGATGAGCCCTTCCCGCCGCACCGCATCGCTGACAACCTGTATTATGTGGGGTCGCGCGGGCTCTCGTCGTACCTCATCACCACCAGCGCCGGGCACATCCTGATCAACGCCAGCTTCGATCGCACCGTGCCCATCATCCGGGGCAGTATCGAAAAGCTGGGGTTCAAGTTTTCCGATGTAAAAATATTGCTGGCGAGCCAGGCCCACGATGATCACGTCGCAGGTTCGGCGCTGGTGAAAGAGCTGACTGGCGCCAAAATCTTCGTCATGGAAGGCGACGAAAAGGTCAGCGCCAGCGGCGGCACGGGCATGTATTTATACAAGTCGAGATGGAAGCCGTTCAAAGTGGATCGGGTATTGAAAGATGGCGAAGAGGTACGCCTGGGCGATACCGTTTTGAAAGCGCTGCGCACCCCGGGGCACACCCAAGGTTGCACCACCTGGACCATGAAAGCCAAGAGTGGCGGGCGCATTTACGATGTCGTGATCCTAGGCGGCGTGAACGTGAATCCCGGTTTCCAGCTGGTGAAGAACACCGACTATCCGGAGATCTCCTCCGACTATGCAAAGTCGTTCCAGGTTTTGAAGGCACTACACTGCGACATCTTCCTGGGCGCCCATGGCAGCTACTACGACATGGAGGCCAAGTTCGCCCGGACGAGGAAGACCGGTCCCAATCCGTGGATCGACCCCGATGGGTTCCGCGCCTACATCGCCGACCGCGAGAGGGCCTATTTGGATACACTAAAAGCTCAGACACAGGCAAAGTGAAGTTACTTCTCCTCCTTCTTGCAGCAAACGAACTGACCGTTGAGCAACGCATCGCGAGCCGTGAGTTCCCGTCTGTCTTTCAAGCCTGGAGCCCGGCCGATAATCTCAAGAACGAAGATAAGTGGGTCACGCTGGCGCGCCATGACCTCGTGTTTCATGGGCCGGAATTTTTCGGCCTGCGCTGGAACCGCCCACAGGTGGGCCTTGCGACCGGGTTCACGCCGGAATCCGTCGCGCAGGCACTCAAGCAACGCAAGGCCATTCTAGAGAAGAATCCGCGGACGATCATGCTGGCCGAGATCCGCTACCGCGATGCTTCCAAACGTTACTTGCCTGAAGATCACAGATTCTGGAAACGCGGCCCCGACGGAAAGCTCGCCGCCGGCTGGGAGGAGGGGGGCTATCTGCAGCTCGATCTCGCCAACCCCGAATTCCAGAAGCAGGTGGCCATGCAGGCGCGCGCCGCTGTCATGAGCGGAGTTGTTGATGGCATCATGCTTGACTGGTGGCAGGACGATGACGACCGCCTGGCGCTGATCAAGCGGATCCGTACTGCGATAGGGGAGAAGGCACTGATCCTGGCCAATGCGAATGACCGCAAGACGCCGCGCACCGCGTCGTATGTGAACGGCTATTTCATGGAGTGCTACCGCTCCAAGATTCCCGCCGACTGGCAGCGCATCGAAGAGACGCTGGTCTGGGCCGAGGACAACCTCCGCGCTCCCCACATCAACGCGCTGGAGACCTGGTATCACAACTCGCGCAATGACCTGAACCTGATGCGCGCCACGGCCACTCTGGCGCTGACGGTGTCCGATGGCTACACCCTCTTCTCCGATCCGAACACGTTGCCCACGCCTGACCATCTGCATAATTGGTATCCGTTCTGGAACAAGTCGCTCGGCCATCCCAAGGCAAAGGGCGTGAAGCAGGCCGATGGCACTTCTCTGCGTGAATTCGAGCGCGGCACCGTGGTCTACAATCCTATGGGCAATGTTCCCCGAAACATCACGTTCAAGGACATGCGTCAAAGCCTCGCAACCGGCACCAAGGCGAAGACCCACACGGTCCAGCCTGCCGACGGCGATATATTCCTGCTGGTCCCGGCGCGCTGACGGCCTCTCTTTTTGGAGTGTAGAAATATCGCTCCCGAAGAAGGTGTGAAAAATGCGCTCGCAAGCGAGCGAACAGGCGAAACCGCCTGTCCGCTTCAAACTTTTCACACCATCTGAGTGAGCGATATTTGCGGCAAATCTTGGAACTTTTCGCTTCCTGGCGGATACCTATGAAGAGAACGGCATGATCGACTTCAGCACGCTCTACAAAAAATATTCGAAGGATGTCTACCGCTTCGCCCTCTATCTTTCGGGCGAACACGGTCAGGCCGATGACATCACGTCTGAGACCTTCGTACGCGCCTGGGCGTCGCCGGAGCCGATCGAGGCGGCTACGGTGAAGAGCTATCTGTTCACCATCGCGCGAAACCTCTTTCTGCAAGGTGTGCGCAAGCGTTCGAGGCAGGTGGAGTTGCAGCGTGACTTTCAGGATAGAACCGCCGGGCCTGAAGCCAGGGCCGAGCAGCGCCAGAAGTTGGATGCGGTGATGGCCGAGTTGCAGAAGCTGCCGGAACTGAGCCGCGCCGCACTGTTGATGCATGCGGTGGACGAGATGCCGTATGAGGAGATCGCCCGGGTGCTGGATATTTCACTCGCGGCGGTGAAAGGGAAGATCTTCCGGGCGCGGCTGGCGGTGGCCGGGTTTAAGGATGTTTAGTGTTTGAAAAAGGAGACAACCAATGACGGTTACACGTGAAGTGATCTTAGATCTGCTGCCTCTTTACCTGGCAGGAGAAGCGAGCCCGGCCACGCGGGTTCTGGTGGAGGAATACATGACCGGCGATGCCGAGTTGTCCAAGGCTATTCGTTCGAAATGGACTGAGAATCTCAGCAAGGTGACGCAGGGGGGCGTGCCCGCTGACCTGGAATTGCAGTCCCTCAAGCGCGCGCGCAAGATGTTGGCCTGGCAGAAGTGGATGATGGGACTCGGCATTTTCTTCACCGCGAATGCCTTCTCGTTTCGCGCCGATTTCCATGAAGGGAAGATGGTGCTGTTCCAATTCCTGCTGTCGGACTCGCCCGTGCTTTGGGGCGCAAGCGCAATGCTCGCCATCGCATTCTGGATTGCTTACGCTTCTCTCCGGCGTCAGGTAAGCGTGAAATGAGGCACTGCTCAAGCAAAGGTCAGCTTGCCCCGGGCGCGCACGGTCTCGCCCGGTTTGCAGTCGGGGATCAGCGGGTCGCAGTGCATGCACGGCACCTTCGGATTCCCCCATGTTCGGCCTGCGTTCTCCCATTCCACCGTGATCGAATGCTGTCCGTTTGAGACTCGCGCAGAGGTCTTGGTGAGCTCTTTATTATTGGCCGTCTGTTCGTTGAACCCCTTGGCCCACTTGAGCAGTACGCAGCTCATCAGGCGGAGCTGAGTAAAGGTCTCTTTGCTCTTGTTGGTGATCCACAACTCCAACTCAAGCGTGTGATTTGCCGCCGGCGTGACGCGCGCACCGAAATCGAGCGTATCGGGCATCACCCATTTCGATTCAAGCGCTTCGCCATTGCGAACCAAGTCGCGATCTTCGATCACGATGTTCCGCTCGTCCCAGATACTCGGAATATCGGTGTGCGACATGTGCAGGATCTTCTTGCCGGAGAAGATCACCTCTGGTACGTCGATCACGACATAGGCGTCGGGATCCCACGGCAGAAACGCCATTGCCTTGGTGCCGCGGCGTGGTGCGATAGCCCCTTCCTGGAAACCGATTCGCGGATGCTCCGTGCCTGGGAACGGTGCAATACGCGCATCGCGGCCTGTCAGTTGTGGCAGTGGGTGGGCCTGCGCATACGGCAGCGGCAGTTTGCCGTCCTTCAGTTGTGGATACCGCACCTTGCGCATAGGATCGCCGCTTAGCGTACGCGCCACTGGCGCCAGGTCACGCATGGCGATGCCTCGGAAGCTGCGGGACTTCAATAGCCGCATGTACTTCTCGAACATCTCCGGCGGCGTGTGCACCCACGGATGTGCCACATCGGGCACTCCATGAAACTGCAGCACCACGACGTGCCCTTCGGCCGCCTGGGCGAGAACTTTTTCGAAATGCTCCACGGTCCACTTCGGATAGGCATCGCCGGTGGTGGGGATCAGCAGGCGGTCGTGCTTCGCGGGATCGTAAGCCGGGCCAACCTGGATCTCGCCGTACGGCAACTCCGGCTGCATGCCACGCCGCGCGTACTTGAATTCCAGTCGCTCCAACTCCGCGAGGGCCTCTGGAGAAAATGCATTGCCGCACCACGCGAAGCTGATAGGCCTGGGTACTCCCACTTTCTTCAGTTCCCGTTCCACCAGCGCCAGTTCGGCTTCCATACGCGCCGCTGCCTTTGGTGTTCCGAAGCCGGCGTGTGTCCACGAGTGGTTGCCGATCTCGAAGCCCTGTTGATGGAGTTCCGCCACTTCCTTCCAGGAGAGGAAGTGTTCGGTGTCGTTCATCCAGTTGTGGGTGATGAAGAACGTGGCGTTGAAGCCCAGTTCCTTCAGCAGCGGGGCAACCACGGTGAGGTGGCTCTTCACAGCATCGTCGAAGGTCAGGACAACTGTTTTGTCGCCGGCGGCCAGAGCGGCAGCTGGCAACAGGGAAAGCAAGTCTCTTCGTGATACGGTCATAAAATATATCGCTCCCTCAGATGGTGTGAAGAATTTGAAGCTGACAGGCGAAACCGCCTATCCCACCACCGGAGGTCCCGTGCTCTCAAAGAAGGTGGAACAGGCGGTTTCGCCTGTTCATTTTTCAAACCTTCTCACGGTCGCGGCTCCGCTAGCGCTACTTCCTACATCATCGCTGTTGGCGGTGCCGGATCGTCGGGGTTGCCGGCGTTGGCGATGGGCGTGAAGACCATCTGAGCACCCAGGAAACAGAGGACGATGAAGCCCAATCCATAGCTGGGATCTTTGAACACTTCCGGCATGGGCAGATCGTAAAACTTGAACGTCGCATCGACCAGCCCCATCAACGCTTCGCCAGCAATTAATCCAGAGGCAGTCAGCACGCCGACATTTTCGCAACGGGCTTTCTGAGCCGCGTTGAAGCCTTTTCCTTCGGCCATCACGTCCGTGATCCAGCGGATCATGCCGCCGACGAAGATGGAAAACGTGGTGGCCAACGGCAGGTACATACCGACGGAAACAAGCATAGGGCTCTTGATCTGCAGCAGGATCATGCCGATGCCCATCAGGATGCCCATGCCAACCAGCGGCCACGGCATGTTGCCTTCCACGATGCCCTTTGAAAGGGTCGCCATCAGGCCCGCCTGCGGAGCGGCGAGCTTATCGTCGCCAAAGCCGATGCCGCCTGCCTTGATGTTGCCCGCGTGGAGCACAAGCAGCGGGAAGTACATCACCAGTGACGAAACCACTACCGCGATCAGTTCCGTAATCTGAATACTGCGCGGCGTGCCGCCCAGGATGTAACCGACTTTGAAGTCCTGCAGCAGTTCGCCGGCCACTGCGCTCGATACGCAGACCACCGCTGCGACGCCAAGTACGGCGAGCACGCCGTTGGCCCCGGTGACTCCCAACGAAACCATCAACAGCGCGGCAATCAGCACAGTGGAGATGGTGAGTCCCGAGATCGGATTATTCGAGGAGCCGATCATGCCGACCAGGCTGCCCGATACGGTGGCGAAGAAGAAGCCGGCCACCAGCATGACTACCGCGGCCACGCCACCCGCTACCGGGCCACCGGCGAGGTAGGAGTAGAGAACAGCCATCACGGCGAAGACAACACCGATCAAGCCGAAGACTGTCTTTGAACTCATGTAGCGTTCGTGGCGGGGCAGGTCTTCCAGTTTCGTGGTGGAGCCCAACTCCTTGAATGCGCGGCCTAGCCCGGCCGAAAGGTTCTTGCGCATTTTGAAGAGGGTGTAGGCCGCGCCGACGAGCATGCCGCCAACTGCGATCGGGCGCACGATGGAGAACCACACTGCGTTGGCCAGCGTCGACCAGTCTTTGTCAGTGGCATTGGCCGGCAGGTGTTCCTTCAGTTGCGGGCCGAGAAAGTAAGTGAGCAGCGGAACCATCAGGCCCCACGCGAGCACGCCGCCAGAGAAGTTGAGCGCGGCCAGCTTCGGCCCGATGACGTAGCCGACCCCGAGGTAGGCTGGACTGATGGAAGGAGCACTGATTGCGGTTGTGCCGCCCACTGCCACCGGAAAGGGCTTGATGCCCCCTCGCGTGCTCAGCGTGACGGCGCTGGAGCCGAGAGTGCCCATGGAGAGGAAGAATTTCTTATCGGTAGCGAACACCTGGAAGGCGCCCATCAAGTAGATGACCGCGCCCACACCCATGTTGATGAAGAGGTGTTTGGCCGCCTGGCCGCCCTGCTGCCCTGCCTTGTGGATTTCAGCGGCCGCCACCGATTCGGGGAAGGGAAGTTCCGGATCCTCCACCATCACGCGGCGGACGAGCGAGACAAACAACACGCCCAGCACGCCGCCGGTCAGCATCAGGGCAGTGGACTTCCAATAGGCGTGTTCGAAATCGAACGACTCCCACGAATGCGAAATGATAAATGCCGGTAACGTAAAAATTGCGCCGGCTGCGATCGATTCTCCGATCGAGCCCGCGGTACGCGCGATGTTCTCTTCTAACACGGAAGCCTTGAACAATCGCAGCACGGCCATGCCTATGACAGCCGCCGGATAAGTGGCGGCGATGGTTACGCCGGCCTTCAAGCCGAGATAGGCGTTGGCAGCTCCCAACACCACACTCATAATCAGACCGATGGCCACCGCGCGCACGGTGAACTCGGTCATTTGCACATTGGCAGGTACGAACGGTTTGTATTTTTGATCGCTCATCAAAACCCCTCTGGAAACGACATCATAGCAATCGCCGCATGTGCACGCTACAATGGCATCGGATTCATCTTTATCAGGAGGTCATCATGATTTCACGTAGAGAGCTATTAATGGCCGCGGCGACGCCCGCTTTGCTGGCCAAGAAATCGGGTTTTAAGATCGGAGTAACTGATTGGAACCTGCGCCTTTCCGGCAAGACCGAAGCCGTCGGCCTCGCTGCCAGCCTTGGTTTCGAGGGTGTGGAAGTGAGTCTCGGACGCAAGGCGGAAAACAACAAGCTTCCGCTCGATAACGCGGAACTGCAGGAGCAGTATCTGGCCGAGGCCAAGAAGCACAACATCCGCCTGGCCGGAACCTGCCTCGACATTCTGCACGTCAACTATTTGAAGAACGACAAGCTGGGCCAGAAATGGATCGCCGACGGCATCCCCATCACCAAAAAGCTGAACGCCCGCGTCATGCTCATGCCTTTCTTTGGCAAAGGCGCCATGGAAAACGAAAAGGAGATGGACTATGTTGCCGATGTGCTGAAGGAACTGGCGCCGGAAGCCGAGAAGGCCGGTATCCTGCTCGGCCTGGAAGACACCATCTCAGCCGCCAACAATGTTCGCATCATGGACCGCGTCAAGAGCAAAGCTCTGCTTGTCTATTATGACGTCGGCAATTCCACCCATAACGGCTTCGATGTGGTTCAGGAAATCCGCTGGCTGGGAGCTAAGCGGATCTGTCAGATCCATCTGAAGGACGACGGGTACCTGGGAGAAGGCAAAATCGACTTTCCTCGCGTGATCAAAACCATTGACGACACCGGCTACAAAGCATTCGCCAATTTCGAGACCTCTTCGCCTTCAAAAAACATCGAGGGCGACATGAAGCGCAACCTCGCCTACATCCGGAAGCTGATGGCCGCGAAAGGATAGCTGTACAGGTTCGTCCAGGACAAGAAGCCGACAGCGAAGCGCTTCACCAGATTTCAATTGCATGACAACCACCTTGAGTTGGTGTATTTTACCGGACAGTAAGTATCTGAAATATCAGTGGGCTCTTGACGGTCTATTATTTTTCATAGGATAGAAGACTCAAAGAGTCCTATTTTATTAGGGTTGCAGGTGAGATTTTGTTGACAGATTTAATACTTCAGATTAAGATTCTCTTACACTAAGTTTACAGCGGTTGACAACTCCTAAGAGGTGTATAAGGACGGCATGACTTTCCAAGTTGGAGAAAAAGTCGTATATCCCAACCATGGTGTGGGGACAATCGAAAATATCAGCAGCCGCTCGTTCGGAACCCAGTTCGAACGTTTCTATCTGCTGAAACTGGCCTATAACAGCATGACCGTTATGGTGCCCTTTAGCCATGTCGATGATGTCGGCTTACGCAAGGTTACGAAGAACGGTGAGGTTGCCCGCGTGCTCCTTTACCTCGGGACCGGTAAGTGCAAGTGCAATCAGGACTGGAAGAACCGATTCAAAGAGAATTCAGAGAAGATGCGCGTGGGCGGACTGCTTGCAGTTGCTGAAGTGTTGAAAGCCCTATTGATTATTCAGGCCGAAAAGCCGCTTTCGTTCCGTGAAAAGAAGATGCTGGAACGGGCGCGCCAGATGCTGATCGCGGAAGTTTCCATCTCCCGCGGTGTGCGTGAGCCGGAAGCGATTGAGGTGTTGCAGAAGGCATTGGCCAAAGCCAATCTTTCCATGCCCGCAGCACTGTAAACAACTCTCCCTGGTAACAAACGAGCCCGCGGGAAGGTACCCCCTTCGCTGCGGGTTTCGTGCTTTTAAACGGACACTAAGTTATCTTGCTGCCAGCGGTTGGGACGGCAGACTGCGGTCTGCAAGGTAAGATGCGACCCGCCGGAAGATGGTTACATCTTTTTGTGTTCGAATTCGAAAACACTCCCTGCGCAGCCTGCCTCTTCTATCTAAATCCAGGAAAATAAGACACAAAGCTTCACAGGTGCTATCATGAAGGAACATGGAAAAGCCGGAAACTCTACCTACGATCGTGATTGTGGGCAGGCCCAACGTTGGGAAATCCACGCTTTTTAACGTCCTGACCGGCACCCGCCGCTCGATCGTGGGCGACGAGCCTGGCATCACCCGTGACCGTATTCACGGAGAGGCGATCCACCGCGGACGCCACTTTGAACTGATCGATACGGGCGGTATCATCCCTGACGATCAGGCCATGATCCCGTCGCAGATCTTCAAGCAGGCCAAGGTTGCGCTCGCCAAGGCGATGCACATCATCTTCCTGATCGATGGCCGCACGGAGATCACCAGCGTTGATCGCGATCTGGCGCGCATGCTGCTCAAGAGCGGCAAACCGCTCACGCTCGCGGTCAATAAGATCGATACGCCGAAGAGCGACATGCTCGTCCATGAGTTCCACAGCCTGGGCATTAAAGATGTATTCCCTGTCTCGTGCGAGCACCGCCAGGGTATTGAAGAGCTTCTCGAACACATCACCACCGGCATGTACACGGAGCCCGAGCCGGATCCCGACGTCAAGATCGAAAAACCAACGCAGATCCGCATTGCGATTATCGGCCGTCCGAACGTCGGCAAATCGACGCTGTTGAATTCGCTCACCGGCCAGGACCGCGCCATCACTTCGCCGATCGCCGGCACCACGCGCGACGCGGTGGATGAGACCGTTGTCCAGGACGGCGTGGAGTTCGTCTTCGTCGATACGGCCGGAATCCGCCGCAAGGGCAAGACTACGGAGATGGCCGAGAAACTGAGCGTGGTGATGGCCCGCCGCCATATCCGCATGGCTCATGTTGTATTGATTGTCTGCGATGTCACCGAAGGCATGGTGGGTTCCGACGCCACAGTCGCCGGCTACGCCCATGAAGAGGGCCGCGCCATCATCATCTGCGTCAACAAGTGGGACGCCTCTCCCGACAAAGATAAAAAGAAGTTTGCCCAGGAAGTTCGCGACAACATGAAGTTCCTGGAGTACGCGCAGGTCGCCTTCATGTCGGCCAAGACCGGCATTGGCGTGAAGAACCTGTACGGCATGATCCTCAGTGCCTACAAGGAAGCTTCCAAGCGCATCGGCACAGGCGCATTGAACCGCTTCGCCGCCACCTTGAACTTCGAACCTGAAGTGAAGGTGAAGTACATGACCCAGGCCACCATCCGGCCACCGACGTTCATTATCTTCACTGACAAGAAGAAGGAACTACACTTCTCGCTGGAGCGCAACCTGATGAACCGCATTCGCAAAGAGTTCGGCTTCGAAGGCACGCCTATTGTGGTAAAGACCAAGACCCGCGAACGGCATAAGAAGTAGAGGATTTGGCGCGGATAGCCCTAACGCTTTTGCCGCAACGGCCACTTGTAGCTTGCAAGGACCTCATTCACCTCTTCCTTGTCGAACTCCTTGGGGTCGAAAGTGCCGCCGGCCCAGTTTAAGAGGTACTCATGATCTTCGTGTGAGGGATCGGAGATCGTCTCAATGAAATCCGCAAAGCCAGGAGGGCCGCCGACATCCTCCGGCGGGCAGCGTCTCGCCCCACCGGTGCAAACCGGAGCCTTCAGGGCCAAGGGTAACGGGATCACCTTTTCTACGACGACCTTGTGTTCCCAGTAGTCTCCAAAATCGTACACATAACGCAACCAATCGCCTTTGGCGCCGAGCAGTTCCGCAATGGTAACTTTGCTCTCGTCCATGACATCCAGACCGCCGATCTCAGCATCTTCCAGTGCGCCCCACACTTCGTCCCCCTGCTCGAATTGGTGAAGGTGGCCACCGCACCACCCCATGGCAGTCTGGATCGCGCCGTGCAAGCTTTCCAGCCGAAGCGCGCCAGGAACCTGGAGGCGCCGCCAGATGGGAGGCTTGGTTCCGAGCAGGGTGATCTTCAGCTCGAGTGCGAATGCCGGTATCTTTGTGGTGGCCATAATCTCATGATCACTTTAGCACTATCGCCCGTTGCAATCGAACAACTTCTTCAGCGCCGCGTTGGCGACCTTTGGCGCCGGTCATTGAGTATTCGTTCACCGTTCTTGGAAGCGATCAGGCTAGCGCCCCGCGGCCTTGAAGACGCAGTCTTCCACTTTCGCTAAGACATCCTCCATCGGCACATTGCCGATGTTCCAGACGTAATGCGCCGGGCCCAGGTCGACCACAAACTGATTCCGCACCTTCATCAGTTGCTCAACGGATTTGATGTCTACGGCCACCCAGGAACGGTTGCCGTCGGCCTTCGCTTCCGCCTTGTAGAATCCATTCTTGCCGAAACTGATCGTCATGGTGTACGGCTTCTTCGGATCTTTCGGCGCTGTGGGCACACTGACCGTGTAGATATGTTCTCTGTTCCAAGCGATGCGCAGCATCTTCGGGCCCGGGTCCATGGTTGCCGCGCAACGGTTGAACTTCCCTTTTTCGCTGATGCTGTGGATGGTGAACGGACCCACCTGCCCGACCTTGACGTCCTTGGCCTGGGAATATCCTATGGCCGCCGAACAGGAGAGCATGGTTCCGAATACGAGTATGCGAAAGGCCGCACGAAGAGGCATATTGTTAACTGTGATTGTCATTGGGTGAACTCCCAGTGTAAAAAAACGATATTCTCGTGTACAGATCCCCCAGTACTGGAACCGCCGTATCTTTCGGCTACTTCACCACGGTTTTCAACCATTTCCGGACTTCGCGCCGCTCGGGAATGTCCCGCAGCGCCCAGCTGTCATTGTGGTTGCGAAACCCGAGTGTCCGGAAGGTAAACGCCCCCGTGACGCCGGTTTTCGTCAAGTATTCCCGAGTCTCTTCCACCGAGTTTTCATGAATGATGAACTGCGGGCGGCCGTTCAACCGTCTCAGTCTCACCAAAGCATCCGCTGCGCTGTTATCCGCATACGGCCATCGCCGCACGCCATCGTAGTGGCTGTAAGGAATGAACGCCCGCCACAATTTGGCGATCTCGTCGTCGTGCAGCCCGATGTAGTTGCACGCGATCGAACCTCGCGAAAACCCGGTCAGCACAACCCGCTTCGGATCGCCGCCGAACTTTTCACACACCATCCGCACTGCATCCTTCGCATACTGCACGGTGGCTTCGACGTCGCCCCACCACAGCGGCTGATTCTTCTTCTCCGCCGAATTCACGTAAGGCAGGCACAGCCAGATGAATCCACGTCCGCCCGAGATTCCGTAGCCGAGTTTGCTGCCTTCCACCGTGCCCTCGGAGACGTCTCCGAACTGATTGGCGTAGTTGCCGTTGCCCGCGTACTCGACAATCACCGGATACGTGCGGCCCGGCTTCCAGTCCGCCGGCAGATAGAGCAGATGGTGGACGTCCGTACCTTGATAGGCAGGCAGCGATTGACTGACTCGTCTTCCTGCGGCCGGCGCTGTGTCGGAAACAGGCGGCACAACCAAGTCCGCCGGAACGGAGGAGATATCGGGGAACGCAACGGCGAATAAGAGATAGAAATATCGCATGGCTTGAACTGTTCGTCAGCTTCCTGATACAACGTTACACCGTGAATATCTTAAATGGCTTGCGCAGATCGGTCCGCGTCAACGGCGATGATCCTGTCATTTTACACCCCGGCGGCGATGTGACCTACAAAGAATTCTACAGCCGGATTCTGCGTGCCGGCCAGGCCCTTCGCGCCATGGGGGTGGAGCGTGGTGACCGGGTCGCCGTCCTCATGTTGAACTCGCCGCGATATCTGGAACTCTACTATGCCACCGCCGCCATCGGCGCGGCGATCGTTCCGCTCAACATTCGTTGGGGCGCCGATGAGATCAACTTTTCCCTGCGCGATTCCGGCACGAAAGTCATCGCCCTCGACGACCGCTTCGCCGCGCTCAATCCCGATCCCAAACCATTGCTGGTCTACACCGGCGATCAAGAATGCCCCACCGGGATGATCTCCTACGAAGATGCCGTCTCGGCCGCTCAACCCGTCATGGAACCAGACCCCGAAGAAAACGACATCCTTGGCCTTTTCTATACGAGCGGCACTACTGGCGGACCCAAAGGCGTGATGCTCACGCATCGCAACATCTTTCAGCACGCAATGCTTCTCGGGCTCGAACTCAACTTTCCGCACGACACGGTCTACTTGAATGCCGCGCCGATGTTCCATCTTGCCAACGGGGCTATGACGTTCCTGATTCCCATGCTCGGCGCCACGCACTGCTTTCTGCCGGCCTTCGAGCCGGAGGCCTTTCTCGCTTGCGTTGAAAAGTACCGCGTGACCACCACCGTGTTGGTGCCCACCATGCTCAACCTCGTGATCAATCATCCTGCAATCGATCGTTACGATACGAGCAGCGTCACGCATATGCTGTATGGTGCGTCACCGATGCCTGCCGATCTGCTGCGGCGCCTCGCTGTCCGCTTCGGTTCCATCTTCACGCAGGCCTACGGCATGACCGAAGCTAGTCCGGTGATGACTCTGCTCCGTGCGGAAGACCACGACTTCAACGCGCGCCACATCACCTCCGCCGGACGCCCCATGCTCGGAGTGGAAATCAAAGTCGTCGACTTCATGGACCGCGAACTGCCGACCGGCGAGCCCGGCGAAATCATCGCCCGTGGACCTACTGTCATGAAAGGCTACTGGAACCGCCCTGAGGCAAATAACGAAGTCCTGCGCGGCGGCTGGCTCCATACCGGTGACATTGGAGCCTTCGATGAAAACGGCTTCCTCTACATCCTTGACCGCAAGAAGGACATGATCAAGACCGGCGGCGAAAACGTTTACTCGCCCGAGGTGGAGTCCGCCCTCTGCGCGCATCCTGACATCCTCGAAGCGACCGTTTTCGGCATCCCCGATCCGAAGTGGGGCGAGGCCATCAAG
>Ga0118677_10003223_pt1 | contig 31309 bp, 23 predicted proteins | sample AliMusrvi5mmetaG_FD_86154 | JGI IMG/M metagenome (GOLD analysis project Ga0118677, IMG submission 86154) | reverse complement strand
CTATAATACTTAGCATACAAGGAGTGACGAATATGTTAAAAACAAAAATAATCTGCACATTAGGTCCGGCAACGGATGATGAAGAAGTGCTTAGAAAATTAATGCAAAACGGGATGAATGTCGCAAGATTAAATTTTTCGCACGGTACCCATGAAGAGCACGAAGTAAGAATAAAAACCTTTAAAAAGATCCGCGCCGAATTCGGTTTCCCCGTGGCGCTGATGCTTGACACAAGAGGCCCGGAAGTCAGGCTGGGAACTTTTAAAGACGGGGAAACGGAACTCGTCGCCGGGCAAACCTTTACTTTAACGACTAACAGCGTTGAGGGAACCAATGAGATGGTATCCATTAATTACGCGGGTTTGCCGAATGACGTGCAAAAGGGCAATTCTATTTTAATGGATGACGGCCTTCTTGAAATAGTTGTCGACCGAATTGAAAACGAAAAAATTATTTGTACGGTTGTAAACGGAGGGCCTATATCGGATCAAAAAAGTATTTATATACCCGGCGCGGTGATTCATATCCCGTACCTGCGCGACCGGGACAGAGCCGATATACTTTTCGGCATTGAACACGGTATTGATTTTGTCGCGGCTTCGTTTGTCAGCAACCCGGATAATATTTTGGATGTGAAAGATTTCCTCGCCAAAAACAACGGTTCGCATATAAATGTGATAGCAAAGATAGAAAGCCAGTCGGGTGTTGACAATGTTGATGAAATCATTACCGCGAGCGACGGCATCATGGTGGCAAGAGGAGACATGGGGGTTGAAATACCGTTTGAAAACATCCCGTATATACAAAAATCGCTCATTAAAAAATGCTATTCCGCAGGGAAAAGAGTTATCGTCGCGACGCAGATGCTTGATTCGATGATAAGAAACCCGAGGCCGACAAGAGCGGAAACGACGGATGTCGCTAACGCTATCTATGACGGAACAAGCGCCATCATGCTTTCCGGCGAAACAGCGGCAGGCAAGTATCCTGTTGAAAGCCTTGAGACAATGGTAAAAATTGCCCAAAAAACAGAAAGTGATATTCATTACCGGAAAAGATTTGACGAAACTCATTTTTCAATGAGAAACACCACGGACGCTATCAGCCACGCGACCTGCACCACCGCGCACGACCTGAACGCTGCCGCCATTATTACCGTAACAGAGTCCGGACATACAGCGCGGATGGTTTCAAAATTCAGACCCGACTGCCCTATCATTGCAGCCGCGGTTAACCAAACGGTATGGCGTCAGCTGGCGCTTTCCTGGGGCGTATACCCGATAATGGCCGAGATAAAATGTGCAACAGATGAACTTTTCGACCATGTAGTTGAACGGGCTTTGGAAGAAGGGCTGATAAAGAACGGTGACCTCGTTGTCATTACAGGCGGCGTTCCGCTGGGTGTCAGCGGCACCACAAATATTTTAAAAGTCCAGATTGCGAATGTTCCGCAAATTCCCTCGGTTTAATTGAATTATTTTTAAATGCCACCGGCTTTTTATAAAGTTTGGTGGCTATTTTTCTTGTTTTGGCATATAATAATATATTATCAAAGCATTTTCATTCGGCACAGTGCCGTTGCATTTTACTTCAATTTTACATAAGCTTTACAGTACTTTGGTTTTTAATCTAATCCAAAAAGAATATACTTTAACCGAAAACAAGAAAAGAGGTGCTTGATTTGAAGAAAACATTATCTGTTATTGTTTTGTGTATGATGACAATTGCTCTTTTTTCAGGTTGTGATACCGATGTTGTTTCCCCGATCAGCCAAAGCACCCTTAAGGGGAAATTAACTCTTTCAGGCTCGACATCTGTTCAGCCTGTAGCCGCCGCTCTCGCGGAAGCTTTTATGGGCATAAACCCCGGAGTGTCAATAGATATTCAGGAAGGCGGCTCATCAGTCGGCATTTCGGACGCAATGGCAAAAAAGGTTGACCTTGGTATGTCCTCCAGAGAACTTCAAGCGGAAGAGACTGGCTTAAATGAAACAGTTATTGCCTACGACGGCATCGCTGTTATTGTGCATAAAGATGTTACGGTTGATAATCTTACCAGGCAGCAGCTGCAGGACATTTATTCAAGAAAAATTAAAGACTGGAAAGAAGTCGGCGGGAAACCGGGGGCAATCGTATTAATCGGACGGGACGCGGCTTCCGGCACCAGAGGCGCTTTCGAAGAAATTATAAAGCTCGACAACAAGAATTCAAATCCAAAAGCCATGTACGCGCAGGAAAAGGACAGCACCGGCGCTGTGAAAGCGACCGTTCAAAGCACCAAAAATTCAATCGGTTATGTTTCCCTTGAGGCGGTGGATAATACCGTTCATGCAGTCAGAATAGACGGCGTTGCCCCGACAGTGCAGAATGTCAAAAGCAGGACATATTTAATCTGGAGGCCTTTCCTTTTTCTGAATAACAAGGACACCGTATTAAGCCCCGCAGCAAAAGAATTTATAAAATTCATTCTCAGCGCCGACGGGCAAAAAATAGTAACCGATTTGAAGTTTATTTCTGTAAATTAACCGAATCATTTCTACTGCCTTGATACTATTCACAAGGGCTGTGAGGTCGTTTAATGTGAGCATTGCAAACTTTTGCCGAAGGAGGATAACGATGCCGGGAAAAATGAAAAAATCCGCATTTTCGATAATCGGAACCAGCAAAACAAAATCGCTTGTTGAAAGAACAATGAAAATAGTGTTTTTTGTGTGCGGCAGCGTGGCGGTGCTCGCTGTCGGAGCGATTTCCGTCTATATGATTATTTCCGGAGCGCCCATTTTTTCAAAGGTCGGTTTCCGGGAATTTCTTTTTTCTCCTGTTTGGGACCCTAACGCCGGAAAATTCGGAATACTTAATATTATTTTAACCTCTTTAATCGGAACCTTCCTTGCTGTTCTTATCGGTGTGCCAATCGGTGTGCTTACTGCCGTGTTCCTCGCGGAGCTTGCGCCGAAACCGCTTTACAGAATTGTAAGGCCCGCGGTCGAACTGCTTGCGGGAATCCCCTCGGTGATTTACGGTTTTCTCGGGCTTATTGTTCTGGTTCCTGTCATTGCGGATATTGAGCTTGCTGTTTTTAAAAATTCCGCCACACATCAGTTCACAGGGGGCGCCAGCCTGCTTGCCGCGGTTATTGTGCTTGCTATAATGATTCTGCCGACAGTAATAAACGTCAGCGAATCCTCGCTCCGGGCTGTCCCCGCGGAATACCGCGACGCTTCTTTCGGCGTCGGCGCTACTCACATTCAAACTATTTTCAAGGTATTGATTCCAACCGCGAAATCCGGCATTCTCACGTCCATTGTGCTCGGGATAGGCAGAGCAATCGGGGAAGCAATGGCGATTATTCTTGTTGCAGGCAATGTCGCGAATTTTCCGCTGCCGTTTAACAGCGTGAAGTTTTTAACAACCGGCATCGTCTCCGACATGAACTATGCCTCCGGCGTTCACCGGGAAGCGCTGTTCGGTATGGGGCTCGTCCTTTTTGTGTTTGTTATGGTTGTCAACATTATCCTCAACCTGTTACTGAAGAACGGGGGTGAGCGTGTTGATAAATAGCATAACAAACACCAACCGGAAATTCCGCCCGAAAGATTTCGTTTTGAAGTTTTTGATATACTTCTGCGCCGCAGTCACCACTGCTTTGCTTGCCGCTATTTTTATATATATTTTAATCAAAGGCATTCCGAGCATCAACTGGAAGTTTCTTTCAACCGAGCCAAGCAACTTAAAGCAAACCGTCGGCATTTTGCCGGCAATCATAAACACTTTGTATATTGTGGTATTAACGCTTATCATAGCTGTGCCCGTTGGTATCGGCTCGGCCATTTTCTTAAGCGAATACGCTAAAAAGGGCAAACTGGTCCGGCTCATTGAGTTTACCACAGCAACACTTTCCGGTATTCCCTCCATTGTTTACGGGCTGTTCGGTGCCATTTTCTTCGGGACAATTCTTCACCTCGGCTACTCGCTTTTAACCGGAGCGCTGACTCTTACAATTATCGTGCTGCCTATTATTATCCGGACTACACAAGAAGCGATTAAAACCGTGCCTCAAATTTACCGCGAGGGTGCTTTGGGCATGGGGGCGACAAAATGGTATATGATCCGGACCATCATCCTGCCGAGTGCCGTACCCGGTATTATCACATCGGTTATCCTCAGCATCGGCAGAATGGTCGGCGAATCGGCTGCGCTCATTTTTACGGCAGGCGTTGGCGCGGAATTGCCGAAAAATATTTTTACCCATATGATGCATTCAGGCGCGACGCTTACGGTGCAAATGTATGACTATGCATCGCGCGGTGTTAATTACGGGCAGGTTTACGCGATTGCGGTTGTGCTCATGATAATCGTTTTGGGTATTAACACGCTGACAAAATATATCAGTTCGAAGATGAAGAAAGGCTGACCGAAATGGATAATATAATTTCAGCAAAAATTTTGAATCTTTATTACGGCGAAAACCATGCTTTGAACGATATCACCATTGATATTGAACGAAATAAAATAACGGCGTTGATAGGGCCGTCCGGCTGCGGAAAATCATCTTTTTTAAAGGTGCTCAACCGCATGCAGGATTTTGTTGACGATGTAAAAATCACCGGCGAAGTCTTTTTGGACGGAGAGGATATATACGGGCCAAAAGTTGATGTTACTCTGCTTCGCAAAAAGGTCGGAATGGTTTTTCAAAAGCCTAACCCATTCCCGATGAGCATCTATGAAAATGTCGCTTACGGGCCGAGGATCCATGGCATTAAATCCAAACTTGCGCTGGATGAAACCGTTGAGAAAAGCATTAAAGGCGCGGCGCTTTGGGACGAGGTCAAGGACAGATTGAAGAAGCCCGCGCTCAGCCTTTCGGGCGGCCAGCAGCAGCGGCTTTGCATTGCGAGAGCGCTTGCTGTCGAGCCCGAGGTGCTGCTGATGGACGAACCGACCTCCGCGCTTGACCCTATTTCAACCATGAAAATCGAAGAGCTGATGGAGGACCTTTCAAAAAACTACACCGTTGTCATCGTTACGCATAACATGCAGCAGGCCGCGAGGATTTCGGACTATACGGCATTTTTCCTTGTCGGTGATGTTGTTGAATTCGGCGAGACAAAAAGAATATTTTCAAGCCCGAAAGACAAGAGAACAGAAGATTATATTACCGGGCGTTTCGGTTAACCGCTATATGCATTTACAGATGAATTGGTTAGCTGTATAATCAAAACAATAAATGAGTTCCCATAATTCAACATTTGCCCGCATATTTTAGAAAGGATGGCAAAAATGAGCAGACTATATTTTGACAGAGAGCTTGAGGAACTTCATACCGACCTGATAAAAATGGCCGCAATGATTGAGGAAGCGATCGCAAAATCCGTTAAGGCGCTTGAGCCCGAAAACAGAGCGCTTGCCGGTGATGTCATCGCCGGGGATAAAGCGGTGGATGCCCTCGAAACACAAATAGAGGCGCGCTGCATGCGTCTGCTTTTGCTTCAGCAGCCTGTGGCAAAGGACCTCCGCGCGATTTCAACCGCGATGAAAATGATTACGGACATGGAGCGCGTCGGTGACCAGGCCGCCGATATCGCGGATATCGCCCTTCGGCTCGGTAACAATAATATTTATAAGTACTGCCCCCACATCCCGAAAATGGCCCAGATTGCTATCAGCATGCTCAACGACAGCATCACTTCGTTTATCAACAGCGACCTCGCGCTCGCTTTGCAGACGATAGAACGGGACGACGAGGTGGACGATCTTTTTGATGTGGTGAAAGATGACTTGATTTCAACTTTGAAAAGCAACCCGGAGTTGGCCGACATTGCGATTGACAGCATGATGATTGCGAAATACCTGGAACGCATCGGTGACCATGCCGAAAACATTTGCGAATGGGTGGAGTTCTTTGAAACAGGTGTGCATAAGAAAACACAAATACTGTAAGACGGAGTAAAATATGGACAGTTTAATTTATGTTGTTGAAGATGAGGATAATATCAGAGAGCTGCTGTGCTGCGCGCTGAAGTCCTTTTCATACCGTGTTGAAAGTTTCGGCGATGCCGAGGCCATGCTGAAGGCTGTCGCCGGGGAAAAACCCGATTTAATCCTGCTCGATATTATGCTGCCCGGTATTGACGGCTTTGAAGCGCTGGAACAGTTAAAAGCCAAACCTTCTTCCGCAGGCATACCGGTTATCATGCTGACCGCGAAGTCGGCGGAAACCGAAAAGGTAACCTGTCTGGACGCGGGCGCGGACGATTATATCACCAAGCCATTCGGCGTTTTAGAGCTTTCGGCAAGGGTGCGCGCGGCAATCCGCCGCCAAAAAAAGCCGGAAAGCAGACCGGCAGCGCTTTATTATAAAGATATAGCGGTTGACAGCGCAATGCATTCGGTTACGGTTGACGGCATTGCCGTAGAACTGACATTAAAAGAATACGAACTGCTCTACCTGATTATGGACAACCCCGGGAAAGTGCTTACGCGGGAGGACCTGCTTACCGCTGTTTGGGGATATAATTATGAAGGCGAAAGCCGCACGCTTGACATGCATATCAAAACGTTAAGGCAAAAACTTGGCGACAATGCCGATAAGCCGAAGTACGTCAGAACTATCCGCGGTGTCGGGTATTCATTGGTATAAATTTATCAGCGAGTTTATAAAAAATGTTAGACCGCAGGGAGGACAGCACAATTGAAAAAAGCAATTTTTTTAAGGTTAATATCCGTTTCCACCCTGACTGTTTTAATTTTTTCGGTCGTTCTGTCTTTTGTTCAGCAGGGGCGGTATGAAAAAGATCTTCGGCAAAATATGCTGGCAACCCTTTCCGCCGCTGTTTTATCCGCTGACAGAACCACACAAGCAAAAATTTTAGCCGCAAGGCTTTCCTCTGCCTGCGGCGGAATTCATATAACTGTTATCTTGCCTGACGGCACCGTTTCAGCCGATACAGCAGTATCCAACCTGCCGGCGGAAAACTATTACAACAGGCCTGAGGTTATCCAGGCAAGAGACGAAGGCAACGGATATTTCCAAAGCAGCTCAGCCGCTTCGGGCGGCAGTTATTTATATGTGACGCTCCGGAGTCCCGAAAACATAATATACCGCGCTGCCCGGCCGGTTCAGGGCTTGGGTCCCCGCCTCGAACAGCTGATGCCCGCAACAATAGCAGGGCTTGTTCTTGCTATTTTGTTTTCTTTTATTGTGGCTTCAAGAACAGCCGCTTCTGTTGCTAAACCGGTGGAGAATATCTCCTCGGAGATAATGAGAATCCATGAAGGCGACTATTCTGTTAAGCTTAAAGACCCTGAATACGAGGAGCTTTCCCCGCTGACCTTCAGCATAAATTCATTGGTCAGGGGAATTGTTTCAACCCTTGAAAACCTGCAAAGCGAAAAAGACAAACTCGGGTTTGTGCTTGACAACATGAAGCAGGGGCTTGTGGTCATTGACAGCGATTTGAAAATATTGCTTTGCAACCGCACGGCCAAAGTTCTGTTTAATAACACGGGTCACTTTACAGGCAAACCTTTCCTGCATCTCACCCATAACCCGAAGATTGTTTCGGCAGTTGAAAATTCAATAAAGACCGGCGTTTCAACTATTTTCAATATCCCGGTTGATTATTTTGACACGGTCTACTCTGTTTCGGTCAACCACGTTTCCGCAAGCTGGGTGAATAACGGTTCCATCATCATTCTGACCGATGTAACCCAAAGCAGCAAAATGGAGCAAATGCGCAGTGAATTTGTCGCGAACGCCTCGCATGAATTGAAGACGCCGATTACTTCTATCAGCGGGTTCGCCGAACTGCTTGCCTCGGGGATTATAACCGACGAGACGCAGTTCAATGATTATTTGCAGAGAATTGTGGATGAATCCACCCGCATCACAGCGCTTTTGGAAGACATCTTAAAGCTCGCGTCTCTTGAAAATACAGTGGCGCTGCCGAAAAGGGAGCCTGTTGACCTTTTTGCCTGCGCTCAGCAGGCGGCAAAAGCTTTAATGCCGCAGGCGGAGGCCGGCAAAGTTACCGTGCAGGTCAGCGGAGAAAAAACAATGTTTACCGCCGACCTGTCCGATATGAGGCATCTGATCTCAAATCTATTAGAAAACGCGATTAAATACAACAAAGAAGGCGGCAGCGTCAAGGTAAATGTCGCCGCGGCCGGAGAAACCGCGCAAATTTCGGTTGCAGACACCGGAATCGGCATCCCCGAAAAGGATATCCCCAGAATCTTCGAGCGGTTCTACCGGGTTGACAAAGGGCGCAGCCGCAATATCGGCGGCACCGGGCTCGGGCTTTCGATTGTCAAACACATTGTCGTGCTTTATTCGGGCGATATTCAGGTAAAAAGCAAGGTTGGCGAAGGCACAGAAATTACCGTGAGTTTACCCTTGCTGCCAATAAATTAAATGAACTAAACAGCCAAAAAACTCCTGCACGGAAAACTGCGGCAGGTAACGCTGTCCACCGCGAAGATAAAGGGAACGGCAGGGTGTTCTATAAAAAAATGTCAATATAAAAGAACCATCCCCTTGTGTTACGACATAATGAAGCCCGACAAATTTCAAAATCAGTCGGGCTTCATTATGTATCTACATGGGTTTGATGGGGTGAAATTAATTGCCGTGAAAACTGTATATCCGAGTATTTACATTTGATGTTTATGATATCACTATTTTTGTTACATTGCAGCCGATAGTATGTGTTCGCCTGTCACCTTGATTTGTTGCACGCCATAATTATTTCTCATAGTACTATTGTATACCGCAAATTATCGGTTGAATAGTAACAAATGTCACATTTTTTGAAAGCGTTTTTGGTAAACGGGAGAGAACTGCCTGTATGTGCGTACTTTTCCCCTGCTCACAGTTGCTGCTGTCCTCAAAGTCCCACTCTGGCGCCCCATGCCGCAAGTTCCTTGCTGTTGCGGAGTCCCAGTATCCCCCGGATTGTGACAAGCTGATTTCTCAAATATCCCTCATCAATATAAAGCTCTCCGGCAATCTCAGCATCTTTTTTCCCCGCCGTTATCAGGCTGATAATATCCTTCTGCTTTTTCGAAAGTTTTTCGAGGCCGGCATTGGCTGTCCGAATCTCCGTTTTATCCGTCATTTGGTCATGTATTGTTTCTCTGACGCGGTTTTCACAAGTCGATAAACCCGTCAATGTGCTTTTAATGACGGCAATCAGTTCTTCGCCGGTATGTCCTTTGTAAAGGTATCCGTCGCAGCCGCTCTTGATGGCAGCTATTTCGTTATCCCTGATCCGATAAAATGTCAAAATAAGTACTTTAATATTCGGGTCGGCTTGCTTGATACGTCTGCAGGCTTCAATTCCATCCATCCCGGGCATTTTGATATCCAGCATTACGAGGTCCGGCTTCATTTCCAGGCAGCTTTCAACCGCTTCCATACCGTTGTCAAACAACCCGATGACAACGATGCTCTCTTTGCCGTCAATATTCCTTTTTAACGCCCTGGCGGCCTCGATGTCGTCGTCGACGATTATTACTCGAATCATAGAATCATCCCCTTAACGGATTTCCATTTAACTTTCGCCGGAAATACCAGGAACCGGCAGCGACACTTTGATATTGAAGCCTCCGCCGTTTGGCGAGCCAAAGCTGAGTTCACCGCCAAGTGAATCGACTCTCTCTTTTATGCTGTTGAGGCCATTTTTCGGTTCAATATGTTCGCAGCCGTTCCCATCATTGGTAATATATAGCTTCAGCTCGCTGTCGCCGCTATGAAGTGTAACCGTGATATTTTTCGCCCGGCCGTGCACAATGGAATTGCTGATGGCCTCCTGGCAAATGAGATAGACCGTATCGCCAAGCTTTGATTGGCTGATCTGACTGTCGTCAGCGATATTTTGGGAAAAATCAACATTTAGCCCCTTGACCCGCAGCCTATAAAACAGGGAATCTAAAGCCCGTAATAAGCCTTCTTGCTCTATATCGATAGGCTTGAGTTCATCCACAATTCTTCGGAGCTGCACAAACGCCCCGGTTGATTTATCATAAGAAACCCGCAGGCATTCCATGACTTCTTCCGTATCGGAAAAGTTGTTGAGCACATATTCCAGATTGGACCTGATGACATTGATACTGTTGCCCAGGCTGTCATGCAGTTCGTCTGAAACACGGTTTCTCTCGCTGACCAGGGTTTGACTCCTGTACTCAGTCATATCATTAAAGACAACAATCCTTCCAATAAGTTTATTCCCTTCAGAATATGTCGGTAAAATATTTATTATATATTGTCTGCTGCCCATTGCCGGCAAATTCAGTGCCAGCGTATCCTCATAGGTGTTGCCGTCATTCCCGGCAACCCGATTTTTGATCTGTGTCAGATTGTTTTTATCATCGCTGTATTGAGCCAGCGCATCTATCACTTTTCTGAAATCCATAAAGGGTTTCATCTCCGTAATCCCTTTGAAACACATGCCGGCGGCCTCGTTTGATTCAACGATTTCCCCGTTGTTATCGATAATAAACGCGGCTTCATTCAGCGCGGAAAAAAGCTTATGCGAGGCCTCCGGTATAATTTCTATCAAACGGTATTTCATAATATATACTGTGAGAACCACGCAGAATAACGCCAAACTGGGCAACGTAAGGTATATGCCAAGGTCCGTCAAAGGTTTGAACGATACCTGCAGTATCTGCAGCAGGAGCGGAATGCAAACAGCAAGCCATAATGGTCGGACTCTTTTTTTCCCTCTGTTTCGCAGAATCCTTCCTATTAAAACAACGGCGGCAATAATGTAAAGGAATGAAATCACTTCGCTGACAACCATCAGGACGCCCCAAACATCATCGTAACCGCCAAATTTTTTCGACACAAGAACAAGATGAAAATATTGGGATGTGAACAGCGGCCAGACACATAACAGTTCCGGCAGCAGTACAAGCAAGATGACCTTTATCTTATTACCGGGCGTTATGATTCCCGCATAGTAGAGCGCGAAAATCAGAAAAAGAGCCCCTACAAACATCGTCGGCACAAGAGTCAGCCGGACATTGAAGTACATTTGCGCCTCATCGGAGGACATGAGTTCGTTCATATATAAGATCGTCCAAAGAATCAGACAGGAATAAAAAATTGTGAGGCTGTGAAATACCGGCGTCTTTTTTGCCCGGATAAAAATGACCGTGGCAGTTATGACACACAAAATCAGCAAAGCCGAGTAAATCAACAGATTCAGTTTTATAGTCAAGGTCAAAAGCCTCACCCTTATCCGATAATAGTTTTCCTTACTGAAATAATACCATATATTTTCGATTATGCAAGATGAGAAATGTCATTTTTTGAATTTTTGCAATATTTTTTAAGAACCTTCGGCTTCTGAAATCTCACGGTCATTTATATCTTTGTTTCGGTTTTTAGACAACATTCACCGTAACCGTAAAACTCATCCCGTTGCAGGAGGCCGTTACCTGTGTGCTGCCCTTCCCGGTTCCGGCTTTTGTCACAAGCCCTTCCGGGGATATATTGATAAGCCCTGCGTCATACCCGCTGTAGGTTACGCCGTCCGCCGCGGAAAAGAGTTCAAACCAGGTGTTGTCCTCATAAACCGCCAAACCGCGGATTTGTTTTTGTTCGTTGGCGGCGCTTCGTATCGTATATTCGTTTTGCACCGGTGACCACGCCTTCACCGAGGGGGACTGAGCGTTTATCGGTTCATTCTCATTCCTGACATAAACAAGGAATGTTACGCTGAGCCCGTCGTAAGAGGCTGTTACATATGTCTTACCGGGGGAAAGAGGCGTGCATAATTGCCCGTTCATGCTGATAATCTTGCTGTTATAACCGGAATACTCGATTTTTTCGCCGCGGAGAATCAACCGCGGGTCTTTTAACTGGTCGGTAACCAAAAAGTAACTGATGATAAAACTTCCCTGGGACACCTTGCGTTCAAAAAAGTGCGGAGATGTCGTCAGCGCAATAAATGTCGGTTTTTAGTTTGTTGACACTTGTAAAAGTAAGACCGTCGTTGGATTCATAAACGGAAATATAACTGTCCGGGCCAAGCCTTTCGGAAGTAAAAACAGCGATAAATTTGCCGTAATCGTCAACAAATTTAACATCCGCGGAATCGCTGCCGGGGATGCCGCTTTTGTCAATTGCAATGCCTTTGTAAACAAGAGTCGCCGGCCAGTTTTCGTTCCCGGCGTCGGCTGTGGCAACCCTTGTCTGATTTATGCTGTTGCCGTTCGCGTCCATACTTGTCCAAGTGTAATAGATAAAAAGCGTTTTGCCAACAACGACAAAACTCGGTTCTCCTGCTCCCCAGCACTTTTGATTTTCGTCAAAATAGATTAAAGGTTTCGGCGCTCCGCCCCAACATGTGCCGTTCCATTTTTCGTAAGGGCCCTGCGGTGTTTTCGACCTTGCCACGAAAACATTGTTGCAGATTCCTTCTTTGTATATGGTTGATGTGTAGCCGATATAGTAATAACCGCCGAACTTCACGGCGCCCGGGTCGCAGGTGGAATACAAATCCATCGAATCCGGTGTCGGGTAAACCGCGCGAACCTCATTGGTCCAGGTGACGCCGCCGTCCGGTGAGTGGCGGTAAGTTATCCAGTCCCACTCGCCTTTGGCGCCGGGCGCCGCGAACCAGGCGTCGATGCTGCCGTCCGCGTTCACAAACATGGAGGGTCCGTAACGGTAGCCCGCGCTGTCCTCCGGCGGCACATAAATATTTTTGCCCGCGTCAAGCACGGTAACGCTCAAATATTTGCTTGTGTCAGCCTGAACCATCAAATCACCGTCCGTGTAATCTCTGCCGTCAAACGGCGTAGGAGTGACCGACTTTGGCAAAAGCCCGGGGAATATCGACGTAATAAACATGATCAGGCTTGCAAGATAGGCCGTCACTTTTTTGAGAATCTCCGGAAATGTTGGCATAAACCCACCCCTTTTACGGTTTTAAACATTCCTCTTTATCCGTTCTGAAAATCTGCACGGGAATACCCCTGCTGTTAATCAGATTCGCTTCGTTGTTCATGTTGCAAAACGCGTAGGACATCGCAGCCGGATTCGGCACATCGGCTGAAGAAACCGACACTTTATTTTTATCCGTTATTACCGCTTCGGCTTCGTAAAACTTCCTGTCCGCTCCGCAAACCCGGAAGCCTTTCACCGGCTCATTGTTTTTCGTTTCAAGGCCGCCATAGGTGTTGGTAAATTCCGCAATGACTTTTGCTCCATCAATTTTGAAGAAAACGATATACGGAACAAGATTGTCATGCATCAGTCCCCAAAACACTTCGACCGCTCTTTCGGCCAGCGGAATTTTATCGCTCGGGTGAATCGGGTGCGGGTCCCAGGTTTCGGTTCCGTCACACCTCAGCGAAAAATCATAGGTCGGCATACTGGCAATATTAGCGGCGTGAAGCTTCGCGAATTCATTAAAGGTTTCGTTTACTTTGGCGCCGCCTGTCGCGAGTTCCGGATTTTCGTAAAGCTCGTCATAGGGAAATGGTGTAATATTTATCAGCACAGCCGGCAATAAGCATTCCCTGTAACGGAAACGTCTGGAAAGTTCCCGGATAAAGGCGTCCAGTTCCTTTATGAAAAGCTTCATACTTTTACCGACCTGGCTTTCGCCCTGATACCAAATGAGGCCGGAGATGTTCATATTCGTCAGCGGCGATATTTTCATGTTGTAAAGCACAGTCGTATTGTTGTGTCCTTGCTTTTTCAGCTCTTCAACAGCTTCCGCATCATTTTCAATGGCGTAAACCCTGTTTTCAAGCATACCCGCTTTCAGCTCGGGGTCTGCTTTGATAGCGCTTTGGCTCATCCATGTTTCAATCACCGTACCGCCTCTGGATGTGCTTAATATTCCGACCGGAACCTGCCCGCCTTCGCTGTTCAGCTTTTCAAACATGCCCTTTGCGAAAACAAGCCCGACGGCTGTAACATCTTTCAACGCTTCCGGGTTGTCCGCAATTACCCAAGGGCCGCCCAGCTTCGGCGCGAACACGGGTGAAAGAGAGCATTCGTTTTCATCACACGGGTTCACGGCCGGGTTGTAAATTCTGATATTCCTGTTCGGCGCTGCCGTTAATATATCTTCTTTTCTGCAGATGTCCCTGACAAGCATATCCATATTGGACTGCCCGCCCGCCAAGTACAGGCGGCCGAACAGGATGTTTTTCACTGTCTTTTTGTCGCTGCCCGCTTTGATTTCCAGTGTGTATTCGTCAAACGAAGGCGCGGCTCCTTCAAACTCGGTGACAAAGGATGTATCTGCGGCCGGAAGGGTGATTTTCGTTCTCACAATGACACCGTTTTTGTCAAACAGCGTGATTTCAATTTTATCTTTGTACGGCGAAAGCCCCCAAATAATGACGGGCTTTTCGGCTTCAAACAGCATGTTGTCGCAAAAGATATCCGGCAGCGTGAGCTCCTTCACAGCGGGGATGAGTATCTTCTCAAATTCATTTCTGCCCTCGTTGATACTTTTCGGGGTTAAGTCTTCGCCGGTTAATGCCGTTATAATTTCGCTCATATAATGACCATTCCTTTCATTATCTGTAATGAGTATACCCACATATTTTTTCGGTGTCAAGGCGAGGAAAAAATATCCCCCAGGCAAAGCAACTGCTTACACTTGGGGGATTTTTGAATAACTATATTTTGATTATTTGCTTTCTTTCGCCGGAACATCTGTTATCGCTGCGGATTCTTCATTTACCGGTGTCGGAACCTCATAGAGTGCTGTGGTTTCGGGCGTATTTTGAAGCGGAACGCCGAGCTTTTCGATGGTGATAAACTTCAGCAGGGTGTCCAATATCGTGTTGCTGCCGCCGTTTTCGCCGTCCGAACCGTTGCCCATATTGACAACCGTTTTCGGCACGATGTCCACGGTTGTGTTCTTAATCGCATCGGTGAGTTTGTCGGCAATTTCCTGCATAATTCTGTACTGCGCACCGCCGTAAGCCTTCACCTGCGCGTCGATAGCCTGCGCTCTTGCCAAACCGACGTTGGATTCCTTCGAAGCATCCGCCTCGCCTTCAAGCCTGACCTTTGTCGCGTTTGCTCTCGCGAGCGCAACAATCTGGTTCGCTTCCTGCTCCGCCTTGCTGGCGAGCGCCGCGCCGCTGTTGCCTTCAACCTCAATCTGGATTTTGGACTTAGTGAGCAGGCCCTGCTGCGCCGCAGTAGCCTCCGCTTCACGCAGGGATTTCTCGCTCTCGGCAGCGGACTGCTGCTTTTGGTAGGTGACTTTCTTTTCTTCAGCTCTCTGCCGCTCGCGAAGCTGGGTCAGGATATTTTCAATTTGAACATCAGCAACCGGCGATTTTGGCGTGCCGATAAGTACCTCTTCAAGCTGCAGGTTGTATTTCGCGAATTTTTCTCTCATCTCGGAAACCGCTCTTTCGCGGATAGCGCTGCGCTCCTGAATCAATTCGATTAAAGTTTTTGTTTGGGCTACATCCTTGAAATAAGCGCCGACCAACGGGTCAAGGGATTGGTTGACGAGCATATTAATGTCGCCGAACCGCTGAATCACCCACGGTGCCTGCTTGTAATCAATATGCATAACAACCGACAGCGGCAGGGACGGCTCGAAAGCGTCCTTCGTGATGATGTCGACTTCCGTCAGGTTTTCGTCATATTTATGGGCGCCCACTTCGCTTTTGTTCCACTTTAAGATGATGTTGGTTGTGGGGACCAGAACAACCTTGCCGGCGTCCGTATTGAACGCGTATTTACCCGCCATCAGCGGTTTTTCAAGCACGCCCTTGCATCCTTCGCCGACAAGCTCGCCGTGCTTATAGTCTTCGCCGGTTTTATCTACGCCTTCTGTGCCGAAGAACGAAACGACAACGCCGACAAAGCCGATGGGAACAACTGTTTTCGGCCTGTATTCAATGGTGGCAAACAGCCTGTTGATGTAGTAGGTACCGTCTGTCAACACCGCTATCTGCTTGCCGCGCTTGCCGCCCATGCTCAGGAACTTTTCAGGGTCCTGGAAACTTGCGTGGTCCTGCCCGACACTCGGCGCGATAATTTCGCCCTGCGGGAGTGAGGGACCGTCGTGCACGGTGACAATGCCCATCATGTCGCCCGACTCGTTTTCTTTGTTGCCCATGATAATGACGGGGCTGAACGCCTCTCTCATCGCGAGCGTTTGCTGCATGGTGATAATCTGGCCCTGCTCCTGCCTGTCGCCGGTGTTGATGGATTTAATGGCAGTCGGGGTTATAACAATAAACTGCGCCAGATTGATGGCGTAGGTGCCTTCTCTTAATATCCCTCTTTGCGGGCCTCTTTGACCGCCGTTTTGCAGAAATCCACGGACATTTTGAAAATTGTTTGCCTCCGGGACAACCTTCCCAAGTGTTTGGCTGGGGTCCAGCGGCGTTCCGTCTTTCGCGAAGATATAGGCGATTTGGCCCTGCGGGATTGTTATCAGCGGATATTTATGGATTTTATACATAAAAACCGATTTGAAGTGTATGCCGCCGCGCAGCAGGTCGGGTGAGTAGCCGGCTTCGCCGTTGAGCGCGATAATCGCGTCCTTCAGCGAGCCTTTCATGCTCCACCATTTTTCCGTAACGGCAACCTCGGACGAGGCGATAACCCTCAGCCCCAGGACCTTGAAAATAATAAGGTACAAGACAGCCAGACCGATAATAATATAGAGTACAATTGCAAGAATACCAGACATGAACATTGCTCCTTTATTAAATAAATTTATTTGCCGACGAAATATATTTTACTCCTGCTGAACAATAAAAACAATAATTTGCAAAAATATACTTGTTCCCGGGTAAGTTTGTTCACTGCCGATTAAAACTGCTTTGCTGTTAAATACGGAACCAAAATTCAACCCCGTCATCCTTGTTTTCAACGCCGCAAAAGCCGCCGTGGAGCAAGATGATATTTTTGACAATCGAAAGCCCGAGACCTGCCCCGCTTTTGGAATTGTCTGCATTCTCATCATGCTTATAGAATGCGTCCCAAATACGGCTGAGTTTTTCCTTCGGTATCGGCTTGCCCGTGTTTTTAACCGTTACCGCGGTATTCTTGCCCTCCTTTTTGATTGTTATGTCGATTTTACCGTTCTCCGGCGTGTTTTTGATTGCGTTTGACAGCAGGTTGGAAATCACCTGTTTAATCCTGTAATTATCCGCTTCAACCGGGAATTTATCTGCTGCGTTCATCGTCAGCTTAATATTTTTATCCTCGGCAAGCGGTGAATACCCCTCTATAACATCCTGCACGGCATCATTCATGATAAACGCGGTTTTGTTGAGCTTTAAACTGCCGCTGTCAAGCCGGGAGGCATCCAGTATGTTTTGCAGCAGGGAGTTCATTTCGTCAATCTCTTCCATCATGTCGGAGGCACATTCCTCTTTTGCTTCAGGGTCGGGCGTGATGAGTATTTTTTCGCCGTAAAGTCGCACAATGCCGAACGGCGTCTTCATCTCGTGCGCGATGGACATTATCAGATCCTTCCGGTTTTGCTCAATTTGCCTAAGTCTCCTTTTCAGCTGCGTAAGCATTGCGACAGACCATAGAAATATTCCGGCAAACATGATTAAAGCCATATCCATAAAGTTTACTGATGAATAAGTTTGGACCTGTTTAATTGCCAGCCAAATCGGTGAATAGATACCTAAAGAAACAACATAGTATTCTTCGCTTGGGAGTTCTTTTGAAGTTTTGCTGTCAAAATACGAATAGCTGTTCGAAGGATAATGCGGAGTAAAACCGTAAAGCTCACTCATATTGTATTTACCGGAATATCCGAGCGGAGTGAGCGAGATTTTTTCAACACAAATATAATATGTCTTGAATAGATTTGACTTCGCTTTAAATTCTTTTGATATACTGTCATAATTTTTGATTGTACTGCTGTTAAGATATTTCGAGAAAAGCGCAGATGCTTCAGCGTTTGACGGAAACCCTGTAACTGCATCATTGCAGGATAACGAAGCCCTTGGCATTCCGGGTGGCAAATTATAATCCGTCGGCAGTTTAATAATTTTCTTGCTGCCGTCTTTACCCACGATTGTAACCGATTCAGGGTAAAGAGACGGCGAAGAACCATAGAGTGGAGGTGGATATGGTTTACTTGTCGGATAGGAGGATATAACATTCTTATATGCAAAGCCTTCAGCCGTCACTTGACTGCCTGCAGCAATGGCTGTGTTAATCTCGTCTGTGAATTTCGCACGTTCTTTTTCTGTCTGAAAAGGAATAGGCGCTGAAATCATTTGATATGGTTCCAACCGGCCAATTGTTCCGTCTTTTTTTAGTGCTTCATTAAAAAACAACTGCGCACAAAGACTTGACGATACAAAGTTCATCTTACTGTCAAACAATGCGGCGCAAGGACTCACACGCAAACGCTTACCTCTGCCCTTAATTGTCATTGACAGTGTTTGATTGTAGGCGTATTGAGTGATGAAGGTTGGCAAGTCATATTTTGGAAATGCAGATTCTGAAGAAACGAAAATAAAAGGGGTCGTTAAATCGAATTCGTTCATGTAATATGTGGCGTTATTATACAATTTATACATATCTTGTTTTGAACTTTCAAGCCCCGACACAACTGCTGTACCGCAGGAAATGAGAAATAATACACAAAGCAGCAAAGAGCCGATTTTGATACGCTTATAGTAATACCTTTGGGCTTGGCTTTCGTTTGCGGTTTTCATCGCGAATTTTTGTTTACGCTTGATTTTCATGAAACAACATTCCTCTCCTGCGCAATTTTTTTGATTGGAACCGGGTGATTACTATATTTCAAACTTGTACCCTAATTTGGGGATGGTTACAATATGATCCTCGCTCTTGCCGAGTGCCTTTCTCAGCTTGGCGATGTGCGTATCCACCACTCTTGCGTCGCCGAAAAAGTCATAACCCCACACATGGTCGAGCAGCTGCTCTCTCGAAAGAACCTTGCCCTTGTGTTCCATCAGCAACAGCAGCATGGAAAAGAGTTTCGGTGTCAGCTGAATATCCTCGCCGTCAACTGTCGCCCTGTGCGTTTCCTTGTCGAGGTATATGCCGCAAAGTTCAATTTCACTGCCGGAAACCTGCGCGCCCTGCGCCCTGTCGATAAGCGCCTGCACCTTGAGCAGCAAAACCCTTTCGGAATACGGTTTAACAATGTAATCATCCGCGCCCAGACGAAAGCCGTACTCTGTGTCGCTCAAATCTCCCCTGGCGGTAACAAACAGAATCGGAACGTTGCTGGTTTCCCGCAGCCTTTTGCAAACATAATACCCGTCAACGCCCGGCATCATGACGTCCAGCAGAACCGCATCGAAGTCCTCGTTTGTGAATATGGCCAGCGCTTTGTCGCCGTTTTCGGCACAGGTGACACTGAAGCCGTTTTTTCTGAAATATTCCGAAACAAGCTTCATATACCGCGAGTCGTCCTCAACCATCAATATCCTGTGACCCAAAACAAATTCCCCCGATTCATTAATTTACAGTAACCCACTAGGACGTGTCCGGCTTATGCGGATACAAGTCAACAACGCAAACGAAGCTGTTATTTAACATAAAAACCCCTCGTGTAAAATAGTTTAAGAGAAATCCGAACAGCACTACTCTACATCGGGGTTGTTTCCTTTTTGTGTCCAAAACCTTTTTCTTTTTAACACAAATAGTTTATGGCTTTTTTGCAAGCGCCAAGGTCGCACACGGGTGTGCAATGCGACGCCCCTGTGATGGGTACGGATGTCTGTTTAAGCCATCCTTTTCAAGGAGGGTGGCGGACTTTAGTCCGACGGGTGATTTAATCCCACCACCGCAAGCGGTCCCCCTCCCTTTAACAAGGGAGGCAAGTCAGGAACGCCCTTGTCCCCCTTGCCAAAGCAATGTCATCAACTTAAGAGTTCTAAAATAGAAATCATAAATTTTTGCTATTATTAGGGAATTTGAGCGATGGGTGTTTATGCTGTCTTTTATAGCTTCTGTTGGGCCGAATAGGAACAACATATTGTCGTAATTGTTTCATCACCCGGTTAAAAATCTTCTTTTGTTTTCGATCTGAAGTCTCAAGAAACATCTTGATAAAGTCTAATTTCAATGTGGATATCAGCATGCTGACATTTGGTTTATACTCGTGTATTTGATCTGCTTTTTTCTGCTTCTTCGACAACTCTTTTTCGCAGTCTATCTGAGCAAAGGCTGCCATATTCGTTAGAAACATCGTTGCGTAAAAGTCCTGCTGTATGGCAATTTTAGTGTTGCCTGAAAAGTTTTCAATCTGCAACCTGTTTTTTATGTCATCATATCTTGTTTCAATTTTCCAACGAAGCCGGTAGAGTTCTTTAAAGTCTTGTACTGTAAAGGCTTTATCAAACAAATTGGTAAGCAAAATCTCTTCGTCTTCATTTTCAAGCTTTATTGTAATGGCTCGCAATGAGATTTCCTGTTTATCTTTGCTGCCTTTTGGACGGTACAAGTGGCTTATCATTTCATCTTCGCTCTTAAGATACTGTATTTCTTTGATAAATCCATTTTTGGGGCATCTGATTAGAAAGTTAAAGCCTTTATCATTAAAGCTGTCAAATAAATCAAGGGCCGGATACCCCCTATCCATTAAAACCAGTTCTTTTTCAAACTTGTACTTTTGCAGCGCTTTTAAATGAAGTTCGGCAATATGTCTTTCGCTTGCGGCATATGGGAACAAGCTAACATCCATCATAACCCCATTCAGCACATCATACAGACAAGAACCTTGCGCCTGCACTTGTAAAGCGCCAAGCTTATGATGCAATGCACCGTATACTTCGAACAACTCATCGGTGTTTGGTAAACTGTAGTAAACTCCATCTATAGCAGTTACTCGATAGCCTCTTAATGTCCTGAATTCTTCGGTATTGTAGTAGTTATCGGTAACTACTGTGAAAAGTTCTAAAAATGCCTCCGGTTTGATCCGCTGTCGCCCTTTTGAGAAGGCTTGTTTACTATATGTCTCTTGTTCCAGTTTTATTTCCTGTAAAAATGCATTTATATTTGCTTGCAAACTCTTTTTTGTTCCTCTTAATATCAGCAAAAATGTTTTGACAAAGTCAAGTTTTCGGTCTCGCGAAAAATCCTCCGGTCTCATGCATGCACCTGCCTTAAATTCATGTTCATGAAGTCTATTGTAGGCAGTTTGAAGGGCATTTGCAAATGTTTCTAAAGTTCTCATATCATGTTCTCCAATCGAAATATTTCTATTTCAATTTTTGAACATTTTTCCGTTTGTCAATTCGCATTTTACCCTAATTTTGCATGAGATTCCCTCTTGTTTTGTGCATCTTTTTGGTATTTCGTTTTTCGAAACCTTAAGTTGATGACATTACTTTGGCAAGGGGGACAATAAAAGCCTCCCTTGTTAAAGGGAGGGGGACCGCCGCAGCGGTGGTGGGATTGTTATTCCACAATTAAGGTTGTCAGCGATCAAAAAAGGATGGTATAAACATGAAAGTCGTAGCATTTAACGGCAGCCCGAACAAACAGGGCAACACTTATCACGCATTGAAACTGGTTTTGGCAGAGCTTGAAAAAGAAGGAATTGAAACCGAAATAGTCCAGGTTGGCGGCAAACCGGTCAAAGGCTGCCTCGGCTGCGGAAGCTGCGGCAGGAATAAGGACGAAAAATGCGTTCAGCAGGGTGACGAGGTTAACGAGTGGATTCAAAAGATAAAACTGGCTGACGGTGTGCTTTTCGGCTCCCCGGTTCATTATTCCGCAATCGCCGCGGACATGAAAGCCTTTTTGGACCGCGCCTTTTTTGTGCAGGGCGGGAACGGCAGAATGTTCCGGCATAAGGTCGGAGCCGCTCTTGTTGCCGTAAGGCGTTCGGGCGGGGTTGCCACCTTTGACCAGCTGAATAATTATCTGAATTGTTCCGAAATGCTTATACCAACCTCGAATTATTGGAATGTTATCCACGGCGCAAAGCCGGGCGAAGTTCTGCAGGATACCGAAGGCGTTCAGGTAATGAGCGTTCTCGGCAAAAACATGGTTTGGCTGATGAGGCTTGTTGAAAACGGGAAAGAAACAGTCCGCGAACCCGAAAAAGAAAATAAAATATTCATGAATTTCATTCACTGAACAATTCCCTTGAAAGGAATGATTGTCAATATGAAACTGACCGGCGGAGAAATTATTGTAAAATATCTTGTCAAAGAGGGCGTACCCTATATTATCGGTATTCCCGGTCACGGGGTAATGGGTCTTTTTGACGCTGTCAGAAGAGAAGAAAAAAACGGCACCATCAAATATATCCAGGTCAAGCATGAGCAGGCCGCAACTGCGATGGCGGACGGCTATTACCGCGTCAGCGGTAAACCGCTTGCGTCCTTCGCCTCTATCGGCCCGGGCTCGCTCAACACCTGCATCGGCTTAGGCACCGCCTATGCCGACTCCACCGCGTTTATTCAGCTTTGCGGGGATACGCATGTGCGCATGAAGGGTGTCGGCGTTTTGCAGGAGATTGAAAAATACGCGGACAGCAACATTATCCGTGCGCTGGAACCGCTTTCAAAGCGGAGTTGGCGCGTTGAAAATGTGATGCAGCTTCCAAAAATAATGAAGCGGGCATTTATCGGCATGGAAACCGGCAGAATAGGTCCCTGCGCCATTACGCTGCCGATGGATGTCCAGTGCGAATTTTTTGAAGTTTCCGAAGAGCAGATGAAGGTTCAGGAGGCACAGTCGAAACCGTGTGCCGAACCTGCTCAAATTGAAATAGCCGTGCAAATGCTGAAAGCGGCGAAACGGCCGGTTATTCTCGCGGGCGGCGGCGCGCTGAGGGCAAAGGCCGGCGGACTGATTGAAAAACTGGCGGAGTTTTCCGGCGCGGCAATCGTCACCACGCTTTCGGGCAAAGGCACCGTTTCGGAAATCCACCCGAACTACGGTTTTCACACCGGCTCCAAAGGGACACCCGTCGGGCTTGAGCTTTGCAGAAAAGCCGATTTGGTTCTGGCTGTCGGCACCCGGTTCGCGGATGAAACCACCTGCTCCTACCGCAAGGGCGTGAGTTTCAATTTTCCCGATACAAAACTTATTCACATTGACATGGACGCAGGGGAAATCGGCAAGAACTACAGCGCGGATGTTGGCATCATCGCCGATTTAAATGACGCGCTTGCACAGATAATAAAAAATTTCGGAGGACCCGTCACGGATAAAGCCGGTTATCTCACGGAAATTATTACGTTAAAAAAAGCGTGGGCGGAGCAGTTAAAAGCAATCCGCGGCGCCAAGACGGATAAAATCACAATCTCACAGCTGATCGGCGAACTCAATGAAAATCTGCCGGATGATACAATTATTTCAACATCATCAGGCAATACACAGGCGCAGCTTTTCCAGGAATACTGCTATAAAAACCGTTACTGCAACCTGACAACAGGCGGCTTTTCAACCATGGGCTGGGCGGTTCCGGCCGCTTTCGGCGCGAAACTCGCGTGTCCGGAAAAGCCGGTGGTGGCGCTGGTCGGCGACGGCGACTTTATGATGGTGATGCAGGAGCTTTCCACGATGGTGCAATATAATATCCCGGTTGTTATCGTTTTGGCAAACAACTCCGGCTGGATGGCTATTAAAGATTTGCAGCAGGATGTATTGGGCTCCAACGGCACCTTCGGGAACGATTTTGAGAAGAACGGGGAAATCTATTCGCCGGACTTTGTGAAGATAGCCGAAGCTTTCGGTGTTTATGCGCAGAACGTATCGCAAAAAGAAGAAATGAAAACTGCGCTGGATAACGCTTTTAAAACCAACCGGCCCGCGCTCATTCATGTCGATGTATGCAGGGAATACCCCTACAGCGGCGGCAAAGCCTTCGGCTGGTGGGATGTCCCCATTCCGGCTTATGACGAAACAAGACGCAGCGTTTATGAAAACAGCATAAAGGAAGAGACACTGTAAAAATTTAACCTTTCGGGAGGATTATTTATGGCGGTATCGGAGAAACTGAAATTTGTTTTGGTCGGCTGCGGAAGGATTTCCACCCTGCATGTGCTGGGGTACGAAAACAACGCCGATGCCGAGCTTTACGGCGTTTTTGACAAGAATAAAAAATGCGCGCAGGAGTTCGCGAAAAAATACGGGGTCAGCAAAATTTATGACAGCTACGAACAAGTGCTGCAAGACCCGGCGGTTACCGCGGTCGAGCTTTTGGTGCCGCACCATCTGCACTGCGAAATGACGATGCAGGCATGCGAAGCAAAAAAGCATGTTTCCGTGCAAAAACCGATGGCGCTAAACCTCGCCGAGTGCGATAAAATGATTGAATCTGCAAAGAAAAACGGCGTTAAACTGAAAGTTTTCGAAAACTTTATTTTTTATCCGCCCTATCAGCTTGCCAAAGAAATGCTGGTAAAAGGCGAAATCGGCGAGCCGGTTTCCATCCGGTATAAAATGAACACCGGCGACCTGGGCTCGGTAAACGCGCCCGGCGCCGCGGCAAGAGCCAAACTGAGCGGAATTGATTTGGAGGCGGCAGGCCTTAAAGAAACCGGCTGGAGAGTTGACCCGAAATCCTGGGTATGGCGCATGAACGATACCCTCTCCGGCGGCGGACCGCTGGTTTTCGATGACGGCTATCACAAATTCTCCGTCATCATGTATATGTTCGGCGATGTGGAAAAGGTTTCCGCCTGGATTGACAGCACCGCTGTTTTACCCGGCATTTTTCAGGACTGCCCCGCGACAATTATGTGGAAACATAAAAGCGGCAAGCAATACGGGATAATGGATATTGTTTCCTCCAAGGATATGTTTATCGGCAGCAAATATTACTGCTGCGATGAGCGTATGGAAATCACCGGCTCGCGCGGCGTCATTTGGGTGACCCGCTGCACCGCCACGATGATGCCCACGGTGGCGCCGGTTGTTATGTATAAAGACGGCAAGGTAACCGAATATTGGGATATGCCCGCCGACTGGGGCGACTCGTTTAAAAATTCCACCCTTGATTTTATCGACGCTTTAAAATATAACCGCGAGCCTGTTTTAAGCGGCGAAAGAGCCCGTGAGGTGCTGAAATTTTCGCTGGCCACCATAGAGTCGGCGAACAAAAGCAAAGAGGTATTTCTTGACAAATACGAAGACAGAAAGCTTCCGAAAAGAAAAGGATTTTTCCGCGCGTTCGGTAACCATCGGAAGCTGTAGGGGACGGGTTTTCCGTCCCGAAAAAATCGTAGGGACGCCATAAATGGCGTCCGCATACAGAAGGACGGTCATTATCATGAAAATAGCAGTCATCAATGAGGTTTCCACCCGCACGAAAAACAAGGACATTTTGGCAGGTCTTGATAAACTGGGGCTGGAAACTATCAACGTCGGTATGTCGGACGACCCGGCAGAACCCGAACTGTCCTACATCCACACCGGTTTTATGGCGGGCGCGGTGTTAAACCTGGGGCTTGCCGATATAGTGATCGGCGGCTGCGGCACGGGGCAGGGTTTTTTAATCTCCTCCATGCAGTACCCAAATGTTTACTGCGGCCTTATTATCGACCCTGTGGACGCGTTCCTGTTTTCGCAGATTAACGCCGGCAACTGCGTTTCCCTCCCCATGAACAAAGGTTACGGCTGGGCGGGGGAGCTGAATTTGGCCTATATTTTCGAGAAGCTTTTCATAAAAGAACCCGGTTCGGGTTATCCGCCCGAGCGCGCGGAATTCCAGAATATAAGCCGCAATCTTTTAAAAGGTGTGAACCAATCCACCCATAAAACCTTTATGGAAACGCTGGCGGTGTTGGACAAATCTATTATTAAAACGGCGCTTTCGCATAAGCCGTTTTATGAACTTGTTAAAGCGCATAATCCGGAGGGGTTGGAGAACATAATCAGAGGATTATGAAAAATATCCGGAAGGGCATGAAGAAAAACCAAAATAACGGGAGGTAAATGACATGACATTTGTTAAACTCATTTCCTGCATAGTTGCCTTTGTCCAGTTTGTCGGCATTTCTTTAAACGTGGCTCCGTTCGAAAAAAAGGTCAATTACGGCGGTACGCCATATGTCGAAACACAGGTCACATCATGGCTGACGCTGATTGATAACGGCGGCAGCGATTACACGATTGTCCGCGGCCACGCGGCAAGCCCTTCGGAAGTCACAGCCGCGAATGAGTTGCAAAGCTACCTTAAGCAAATCAGCGGCGTTACCCTGCCGATTGTGAAAGACACGGCGTTCCCGAACCCTCACGAGATTATTGTCGGCAAAACAAACAGAGAAGAAACCGGCACATATACAATCGACCGTGCCGCGCTCGGTGACGAAGGCTTCAGGCTTCTGGTATCCGGAGAAAAACTGATCATCGCGGGCGGCGAGCTGCGGGGTACACTCTACGGCGTTTATACTTTCCTTGAAGATCAATTGGGCTGCCGATGGTTTACAAGCGATTTAACGGTAGTACCAAAGTCGGCAACGGTTAAAGTCAATGCCAATCTTGACAATACGCAGAAACCCGCTTTCGCGGCGCGCAACTGCGGCTGCGGCAGCGTCGCCTGGAATGTTGAACAAAAGGGCAATGTCTTCATAAGTGATCCGGCCTACGGCGGCGGATACAATCAGATAACTTGGGATGTCAGCATGGATAAATTGGTACCGGACAGCCTGTTTGCGCAGCATCCGGAATATTTTGCCTACCGTGAGGATACGGGCGAGCGCACGGTTACCCATGTCTGCCTTTCCAACCCCGATGTTTTGAAGGTCGCGGTGGAGAACGCAAAGAAACTGATCGAAAGCGCGCCGGCTTATGAAACAGTCATCCATATCGGCCAAAAGGATAACCAGGATTATTGCCAGTGCCCGGCCTGCAAAGCGCTGTATGCGAAATACGGCAGCTTATCCGCTACAATCGTGTTATTCACAAACGCGTTGTCGGATGCTTTGGCGAAGGATTACCCGAACATCACCTATACATTTTACGCTTATCTTGACACCGAAGTGCCGCCGGTCGGATTGAGATGCAATGCCAATGTTATACCGGTAATGTGCCCGATAAACCTCTGTTACGCCCATCCGATTACCGAATGCGGGAACGAGGACGGTACGCAGAACGAAACGTTTGAATACAGGTTTTCGAAGCATGAGTCCCGCTACGCGGATTACATAAAAGGTTGGGGAAAAGTAAGCGATAAGATCTACATCTATAATTACACCATTAATTTTCTGAATCAGCTTCAGTTTGCCGCCAACTTCCAGGTATGGGCTCCGGACTTTAAGTTTTACAGCCAAAACAAGGTAGCCGGTATCTATTACAACTGCGGCGGCGGGCATGACCAGGCATCCTTCAATGACCTGCGCAATTATATCATTGCCAAGACGATGTGGAACCCGAACTGCGATGTGGAGCGCTGCATGGATGAATTTATGGCTGCTTATTACGGCGCCGCGGCGCCGTTTATCAAAGAGTATCTGAACTATTACACGGCAAAAGTGGTGGCCTCTTCGCACTCTTTTTCTTTTGACTGGCACTACCAGACGGCTATTTTTACCAACCCGGAAGTTTCGTATCTCGACAGCCTTTGGGATAAAGCCGAAGCGGCAAACCTGACAGCCGCCCAGCGCTTCAGAGTGGAAACCGGCAGGCTCTCATTCCAATACTACAAAGCCAATCTTTTCCGCGGCGAATTTAGCATTATAAATCCTTTCCGCGGTGTGCTGAATGAAAAACTGTATGACGATTTAAAAGCCCACGGCATAACCATGATATGCGAGTTTGGCAACATGCCGGATAAGAAAGATATCAACTTTTTCCTGACGAGCCCGGTTGACTGGCGATAATAAACCCGTTTATAAAAGAAGGAGAGAATTACAATGCTTAGTATTCTGAAGAAGCTGTTTTCCGGTGCTTTCGCACTTCTCATCGCGTTGCTTATTTTCATCTGTGATGTCAATGAGGGCCCGCCCAAGGCAAACTTTTTCCAGCCCGTCAGCACGCAGTCTTTTACGCTTATTGACGCGCTGACCAGAGCGCAGGGTATCGCGAATGACGGTAAAAGCTATTATTTCAGTTTTAACTACGGCCTTATCAAGACCGCCCTTGACGGCACAACAATCGAGGCGACAAACTATCTGGCAATTCCGCCAAAATTGCTGTTATTGGGCGACAAGCATATCGGTGGCCTCACCTATTATAAAGGCAAAATATACGCCCCGATTGAGGACAGCAGTGTGTTCCAGCATCTCTATATCTGCACCTATGACGCCGCGACGCTCAAGTTCATCGCAGCCTACGCGCTGCCGCTCGCTAACCAGGAGTTCGGTGTGCCCTGGTGTGTCGCGGACCCCGTGAACGGCTATATTTATTCTGCGCGGCGCGATGATATTACGACGATTAACTGCTATGACCCCGAAACGCTGCAGCTGGTTAAAACAATTGAGATTAACACACCCATTTCAAAGATTCAGGGCGGCGACATGTATAAGGGAATTCTTTATTTTTCCGTGAGCAGGGAAGACCAGGGTGTCTATGCGGTCAACCTGAAAACAGGTGAGGTTCAGGAAGCGTTTCCCCGCAACCTTGTTGACGGAGCAGAGGGTGAGGGAATGACCATTATACCGACTGCCGACGGAGCGCTTTTCCATGTGCTTGATGTCGCGAAGGACACGCTGGGTGTGCATCTGCGGAACTACGCCTTTGATGTAAACTCCATAGACTGGCAGATGTCATAACAGCCGGCTATTCAGAAAGATTTATCATTTAATTTAACCTCGGGGGTATTTACGACCTCCCGGGGTTAATTTTTTAAATATTCATGCATCTTTCAGGATTACTTCATAAATAAAACACATTGCGCGGTTATACTTAGTCCATCAGATAAACGAGGGAGATGACGCCTATACAGGACGGGCACCGGAACAAAAATTAATATTTGCTATATCTCTACTGTTAGTCTGCCGAATGGTCGGAATACCGGTTCGGCAGACGGGACAGACAAAAAACAAAAATAAATTAAGCCCGATGAAATGCGGGCATAATATAGATAGAAAAGCGGTTCGGAGGTTTATGTTCCGAATCGCTTTTCATGATTCATTTTCAGCCCTCTTTTTCAAAGAGGGTGGCGGGCATAGCCCGTCGGGTGATTAAAATATTCATCGCAATCGGCAGCAAATTTTTCCGAAAAACCATTCCATAAAACGTTCAGCAGGCTTCAACTAACTCTATAATCACTTTGTGATATTCCTGTTAACAGTTAACATCAAAATCTTTGGTTTTACTGAGATATATCTTGAGATATATCTAGGGTTTCGGAATAATTAATTCTGAAACTCACCAACAAATCGTTCTTAAATTCAAATTTGAATTCTTTCTCAATGGTTTTATTGTCAATATATTGATATGAATATTTTTCTGTTGTACCGTTATCAAAATAATCTGTGTATATTGAATCCGGGTATAAATCTTTACATAATTTCATAACATCAGACTTTTTCATGTCCTTTTTAAGTTTTTTGTATATATTTTCTATTTTCGTTTTAGATGCAAAAGTAATAAATCTTTGAATCGTTAAGCCTTTATTTGATAGCTTGCCAGTTTTATCAAATCCTTCATAAATAATGATAATTCCAAGTTTATTATCAAGATTACCTCCATACATTTTATATTCATAATCTTTGGTGTATTCTTGACTATAATCAGGTTCTACGATTTGGCCACCAGGTCCAACATCTGATAAAATCAAATCTTTATTTTCTTTTCTTAGAATTTGATCAGTTTCACTTTCAGTCATACCGATTTTAACTGAATTATAGGTTTCTTGAGCTTGTGAAACAGACTTTTTTGAATAATATTGTTCTTGTAAAACAGTCAAGCTGAATTTATGCCCCAGTGTATTGCTTGCAGATGAATAAAATATTGGTAAAGCTATGCAGGCCGTTACCAAAAGAGCAATTATTGCTTCAAACATATGGTTGTTTTTTCTTATCGGTGATTTTTTATATACCGGTTCTCTTCTCATTCTAATTGCAGTAAAAAGAGAAAATATTATTGACAGGCCATTAAACCAAATTCCGCCCAAATTTGCAAAACTATAATTGTTATAGCTATTAATATATATGTCTTGAGTTTGACTAACAATGCTGTTCCCCGTAACCGCACTAAAGATTTCATTCAAGGAAATAAATGTTGGAAATGTTGGGGCCGATAATGGCCAAAATAATGCTGTCACTGCTAAAAAATACAAAGCTAATATGAAAGCATTTTTAGATTTTCTACGCCTGAAATTTGTGTATAGCAAAAGTATTACAAAGGATATATATAAGAGGCTAAAAGCGACTTGTACCGGGCTTGGTTGACTGTTTGGATTATCCGTATAACCGTTGAGCAAACTATAATATCCGAACGCCATAAGCCCAACAATCCAAAAAACAAAGGTTATCTTATCTGTTGCTTTTCCTTTACTTATATAATAAAGCTTTTCTCTTACCTCGTTAGGGCTTCCCATTTCGGCAACTGCTTTTTCTGCTGCGGTATCCTCGTCATAGCCTATTTCAATGAACCGGTCTGTTTTATCTTCAAGGTGACTTTCAAATTCCTCTTTTATTTCTGCTATTTTTCTTTTGTTTAAACCTTGTGCAACTATTGAATTAAGGTATTCTTCAAATATATTTGACCGCACTATCTTCATCCCCTATGCTTATTTTATAATGCAAATGCTTTTCCTTCCGAGCCGATGACTTTGTTGACCGCCGTACTATAGGCTGCCCATGCCTCTTTATCTTTTTCAAATAGTTTTATACCTTTTTTTGTAATTTGATAATATTTGCGTTTTCTGGCTTTGCCGTTGTCAAGCCAATAGGAGTTTAGCATGCCTTCCTTTTCCATGGCATGTAAAATTGGGTAAAGTGTGCCCTCTTTAAGCGAGAAAACAAATTCAGAGCGTACTTCCATTTCTTTAATTATTTGATACCCGTACATATCCCCCTTGAAAAGAAGTGATAGAACTAAAAGTGGTGTACTTCCCTTTGCCAATTCTTTACTAATATTCACATTAATTTCTCCCTTCAAAACAACGTGATTTGCACATTAATAACTTCTGCAATATCAAACTCAAAAAGGACACAGCCGTTTAATGCAAATAATGTGCACCTTAATGATTGCAAGAATCACATAAAAAACTTTGCAAACAGTAGGATGGTTTCCCCTCAAAGACTTTAGCAACATCAAACTCAGGACAGACACATGCCAGTGTCATTTGGTGCAAAGATTGTGCAGCTTAATGCAACAGTGATTTGCCTTACATGACTTTGACATAATCAAACTCAAGACAAGCTCAATAAATTTGGTGCAAAGAGTGTGCATCTTAATG
>Ga0118677_10003222_pt1 | contig 31316 bp, 21 predicted proteins | sample AliMusrvi5mmetaG_FD_86154 | JGI IMG/M metagenome (GOLD analysis project Ga0118677, IMG submission 86154) | reverse complement strand
ATATAATACTAAGCACATTATCTGTATATTTTATCATATTGCTAATTGGTAAATATTCCGTTCCAATAAAAACATACGACTATGAATCTATTGCAAATTACGTTAAGAGTATTGAGATACCAAATGAATCCGTTTTATTAAACAGTAAAACAATATCTACCCCATTTGAATATTATTATACAAAATCAAGTTCTCTGGTATCGCTTCCTGATAATTTCAAACTCGAGAAAAAAGGGTCTCAAGTTATAATAAACGACACTTTAGAACTAAAACAAATACTTGGTAGCATAAAATCAAAATCAATTCTTTTTATTAATGATAACATGCTCGGATATAGTTCTAAACTTAAACTGACTACTTCTATGACGGATAAATATATAAATGCACATTACAAAATTACTTTGGACACTTTATATTTTGGAAAAAGTAAAAACCAATCTCTTAGAATTAGGCGATTAGAACAGATTCCATTTATCATGAACCAATAAAAGTTCATATTGATAACCTTTTAATTATGGATCTTTAGATTAACTTTTAGTGCAACCTAATAAACTCCATGCAATCATTTAATAACTTCTTGCCCGAAATACTCTGATGACAAATATCAAAATTTCTAAAATTTTAGTCGTTGATGATAATACCTTTTATTTATCATTATTAAAGACAATTTTGAAGAATGTTGAAGCCATTATTTATTTGGCCAGTTCAGGAAAGGAAGCCTTATCAATAATTCATGAAAATGATTTTGCTCTTATCATTCTGGATATTCAAATGCCCGAAATGGATGGTTTTGAACTGGCCGCCCGTATTCGAAATATGCATAATCGTGATTTGGTGCCAATAATCTTCCTTACAGCCTATTTTTCAGATGAAATACAGATGTTTAAAGGATATAATAATGGTGCTATAGACTATCTTACAAAACCAGTTAATAAAATCATTTTCAATAGAAAAGTAGAGGTATTTCTTGAATTGGACCGACAAAAAAGAAATTTAATTACCGCTAAAGATTCACTCCATTGTTCAAAACTTGAGCTCGAAAAAAAGCAACATGAAATGAAATTGCAGAATAAAGTCCTGCAACAAGCACAGAAGGAAACTGAAGAATCCAGGGGAAAATATATCAAATTATATGAGTTGGCACCTACAGGATATTTTACTATTGATAAAGAAGACCGGATAATTGAGATTAATCAAAAAGGGGGAATATTATTTGGAATTAAAACTATAAACTTATCAAAACGTGATTTTAAAGAATTCATAGCTCTGGAAAACCTTCCAGAGCTAAATGATTTTCTAAATCTGATTTTTAAAAATAAGTCAAATTCAGGATGCGAAATAAAACTAAATCCTGTTAATGGAAAATCAATCTTTGTCCATCTTGAGGGAGCAATAACTGATGACGAGCAAACATGCTTACTTTCTATGGCAGATATAACTGATCGTAAAGTAGCCCAGTTGGCCTTGAAAGAATCTGAAGAACTCTATCATTCTTTGTTAAAAACTTCTCCGGATGGCATTATTATTACTGATTTGGAAGGCAAAATTACAGAGGCCTCTGATAGTGCTATTAATCTGTTTGGAAATGAAAACTTAAGAATTGAAGGTAATCATATTTTGGAGTTCATTCCGAAGAAATCAATGAGGACTTTTGTGAATATTCTAAGTACAATGCAAAACAAGGGGATTGTTCAGAATCTTGAAATAAAACTGAATCGAATTGATAAAAAAGAGTTTATAGGAGAAATAAGCTCTTCACAAATAAAAGGAAGTGATGGCAAAATAAAAGCTTATATGGTCGATATCCGAGATATTTCTGAAAGAAAAGACTTCGAAAAGCAGTTAAGTCACTCTGAAAGAATGGCAGGAATTGGGGAATTAGCCACTGGCATGGCACATGAAATAAACCAACCACTGAATACAATTTCACTTGCTGTCGATAATATTATGTATTCGCTTGAAAGTAATACACTGTCTGAAACGTATCTGAGAATCAAGATTAATAAAGTATTCGACAACATCACCAGAATCAAAAATATTATAGATCATGTAAAGACTTTTTCAAGGGATAAAGATGATTTTATTCTATCAAACTTCGATGTTAATAAAAGCATCCGGAATAGTATTTCAATGATATCGGAACAAACCATGCAAAAAGAAATTAACCTGACTTTTAATCCAGAAGAATATTTACCCAAATTAAAAGGCAATCCATACAGATTTGAACAGGTTATCCTGAATATGCTCCTTAATGCAAATGATGCCATTGAAGAAAAGAAAAAAAAGAGCTATAAAAACTTTGAAAAAAAAATTGAGCTATCGACAAAACTCGTTGGCAGAAAAGTACAAATTGAAATAAAAGACAATGGCGACGGAATTAAAGCTGAAGATATTGATAAGGTATTGAATCCATTCTTTACAACAAAACCACCAGGGAAAGGGACAGGTCTCGGATTGTCCATTTCCTATTCAATCATAAAAGAATTGGGAGGAGTTATTGATATTCAAAGTAAACCACAGAAGGGAACAACAATTTTGATTACAATTCCATTGCCTGAAATAAGAACAACTAATTATCAATACAATCATGTTCAATAGCAGCGGTAAACCAGAAAATTCAACGTCAAATGTTCCATTGAAAGTTTTAGTAATTGACGATGAACCCAACTTCACAGAAGAGATTGAGGAGTTTCTTGAAAATCATGGATATATCTCCTTTACAGCTAACAATGTGCATAAGGGGCGGTCGATTCTGAAGAATCAGGATATTGATTTACTTATCCTTGACGTACGTTTAAAAGGGGTTAGTGGCCTTGATATATTAAAAGAAGTAAAACTGGAATATCCAAAATTAGAGGTAATCATTGTCTCTGCACATGGAGACATGGAAACGGTGATAACTGCATTAAGAAACGGGGCTATCGATTACTTGAAAAAACCATTTCGTCATACTGAAATTCAAATTGCCATTCAAAGAACACATAAGTTTTTGGAACTTCAGCGTATAATAAAAAATATGGAGGAAAGGAATTCTTTAATTTCTAAGAACCTTCAGGAAAAAATTAAACGCGATTTTATTGGCGAAAGCATCCAGATTAAGGAAATACTGGATTTGGCCTTTACCGCATCTAAATATAAAGATACAAGTGTTTTAATAACAGGAGAAAGTGGAACTGGAAAAGAAAATATTGCAAGAATCATTCATTATGAAAGTAGCCGTAAGGACAATATTTTTTGCGCAGTGAACAGTAGTGCCATAACCGATTCACTTTTGGAAAGTGAATTCTTTGGACACAAAAAAGGCTCATTTACCGGTGCCATAAACGATAAAAAGGGTTTTTTTGAAGTGAGTAACAATGGAACTTTGTTTTTAGATGAAATTGCAGATATGCCTCTTAATCTTCAGGCAAAAATATTAAGAGCGATTGAAGAGAAAACAATTACCAGGGTTGGAGAAACTGAGCCTATTGCTACTGATTTCAGAATAATTGCAGCAACGAATCACGATGTAGATAACCTGGTAGAAGAAAAAAAATTCCGCTTGGATTTACTGCATCGGCTGAATACTATTCACATACATATTCCACCTTTAAGGGATCGGATAGACGATATTGAACCACTATTAAACTATTTTGTAACTGATTTTGCAAGAAAACTCAACAAACCTATTCCCCGCATAGACAAAGAAACAATAACAAATTTGAAAAGCTATCCTTTCCCGGGTAATGTAAGAGAGTTAAAAAATATGACAGAACGGGCTATGATTCTTTATAAAGGTGAAACATTATCCCCAGGTGATTTTTTAACTAAAACTATCAGCGTAACTGAATCTCAAAATGAAAAGATAATTTTCAATCTGGAAGAAAACGAGTTTAATATAATTCGTTTAGCATTAAAGGCAAAAAATTATAACCAGAATAAAACTGCAGAACTATTGGGCATTACGCGTGATTCCTTAATACGAAGAATGAAAAAATACAATATCCAGGTTTCAAGGAGTGAAATGTAATACTTCCATTTAAATAATGTGCTTTCAATAAATTACAATAAACTGTAAGAGTTTATCGGAACCAGATTAATACATCATTTATATTTGTTTACAAACAACTTCTAATAAAAAGAGCTGCCCATGGGCAGCTCTTTTTATGTTTTATTTTCGGGGTTGTATTCCTTTTTGCTTGGACATATCTTCCAGTTTCTGCTGGAATTTAGATTTGACCACAGGCTTTTTCCTGTTAATCATGATCTGAGCCCTGATCTTATCCTCATTAACCATCATTCTGAAAACATACATCTGACCTATAGTAAACACGTTTGCCAGAAAATAATAATAGCTCAGACCTGAAGCGTAACTATTCAAAATAAATAGGAACATGACCGGCATGATATACATCATGGTCTTCATTCCAGGCATAGCCTCGGTGTTCTGTGTCTGTGAATTTAAATAGGTGGAGATGATGGTAGTAATAGTCATCAGCAAACAGAATAAGCTTACATGGTCTCCAAAGCCTAATGGTATAGTAAAAGGAAGTGTCATGATTGAATCATAGGTTGACAAATCTGTTGCCCATAAAAAACTCTGCTGACGTAATTCGATGGAGGTAGGAAAGAAGAAAAACATAGCAATCAGAACCGGGAATTGGAATAACATTGGAAGACATCCACCCATCGGGTTCACTCCGGCCTTTTTATATAAAGCCATAGTAGCCTGCTGTTTTTCCAACGCTTTATCTTTACCGAACTTTGCATTAATCTCATCAATTTCAGGCTTTAAAGCCTTCATTTTTGCCTGCGAATGATACGATTTATAGGTAAACGGAAACGTGAGAAGTTTAATTAAAATTGTAAGCAATAATATAATGACTCCAAAATTATCAATATACCTTCTTAAGAAATTGAAAGTAGGAATAATCAGCCACTGATTGACCTGGCGAACAATAATATAACCCAGATTGATCTGATTCTCCAATGAAAAACCATACTGCTTCAAGGTATTGTAATGGCTCGGTCCAAAATAAAATTTCATCTTGATACTTTCTGATTCCTTACCTTCATAAGGAAGTGCAATATCAGCATTAAAAGTTCCAACATATTTCGGATCAAGATTGGTTAAATCAGTCTTAATATCAGCAGTTGGAAATGCTTCATCGGCAATCAGGGTTGATGCAAAAAATAATTGTTTAAAGCTGATCCATTTTGTCTTGGTTCGTAAATTTTCTTTTCCGGATTTGCCGGTGGAGATTTTATCAACTGCATCGTCCTGATATTTGTAATAAATGGTGGTATATTTATCCTCACCCATATTCGATTTCTTTTCCTGACGTGGAACTTTAATATTCCAGTTCAGATTCAGATAATTCGAATTGGTAGTAATAACTTTATCCATTCCTTTGGTATTCACCTCAAATCCAACCAGGTAAGAATTATAGCTGAGTGAATATTTATATTCAATGTATTTTCCTTCTCCGGCAAATAGCTTCATCGAAAAGGCTTTTGAATCGCCCGCACCTACCGTATTGAACTTTTCCATCCCTTCCCTGCCCTTTTTAACTTCCGGTCCTTTCAGAACAAGATCTGCTACCGAATCTGAAGGTGTAAAATAGAATGCCTCAGTTTCAATACTTCGGTTCTGAGCAAAGAAATTCAATCCGAATTTACTGGTATTACCTTCAAACAGAATAAGCGGTTTTTGATCGTAGGTTTTGAAATTTTTAAGCTCAACTGAATAAATTCGTCCTCCTTTATTGGAGAATGTTACTTTAATCAGGTTATTTTCAATGATATTAAATTTTTCTTTTCCTACAGAAGCCGAAGCAAACGCACCGAATTTCTCTTTCAGGGCATTTTCAACAGACGAATTCAGGCTGTCACCCTTAAATGAAGTAGCTGCCAAGGCCTGAATCGAATCAAGCTTTGCAACTTTCCTGATTTCTTTTTGATCAAGTGCCCTTACCTGTTCTATTGAATCACGTGTATGCTTCGCTGCTTCAATCTGCTTTTCTGATGGTTTGTTAAAATAGCTGAACCCAATAAGTATTGCAAAAATAAGGGCTGCACCTAGAACCGTATTTCTATCCATATAAAAAAATAATTACTTTCCGAGTGCTGCTTTCACAAAAGCAACAAACAACGGATGTGGTTTTAAAACTGTACTACTATATTCCGGATGAAACTGAACTCCAACAAACCATTTGTGTGAAGGTATTTCGATCACTTCAACCAAACTGGTGTCTGGATTTAGTCCAACGGCTTTCATTCCGGCTGCCTCAAATTCTTTCAGATATTGATCATTAAACTCATAACGATGACGGTGTCTTTCCCTGATTTCCAATTTATTGTAAGCCCTGTAAATATTAGAGTCTTTATCAATGATCTGACATTTATAAGCTCCCAACCGCATTGTTCCGCCTTTTTCTGTAATTCCTTTTTGACCTTCCATCAAGTCAATAACAGGACATTCAGTTTTTTCATTCATTTCGGTAGAATCTGCAGCTGTTAGCCCAAGAACATTACGGGCAAATTCGATAACGGCAATCTGCATTCCAAGACAAATCCCGAAGAAAGGGATATTGTTTTCCCTGACAAATTTTGTGGCGATAATTTTTCCTTCAATTCCACGATGACCAAATCCTGGAGCTACAATTATTCCTTTAAGTCCTTCAAGTTTTTTATCGACATTTTCAACAGTTATTTTTTCAGAATGAATCCAGCGAAGTTTTACTTTGCATAAATTCATTGCACCAGCGTGGATTAATGCTTCTACAATTGATTTGTATGCATCTTGTAATTCAACATATTTACCAACCAGTCCAATTTCAATTTCAGAAGTTGGCTTTTTTAGCTTATTCAGGAAATCATTCCATTCCTCCATCTTAGGTTCATCCTTCAACGGAAGATCCATTTTGCGTAATACAATCTCATCCAATCGTTCTTCGCGCATTTTATTGGGGACTTCATAAATGGTCGAAACATCGATGGACTGTATAACCGCATCACTTTCCACATTGCAAAAGAGTGCAACTTTTTTACGGAGCGCCATTCCAAGTTCATGTTCAGTGCGCAATACCAAAATATCGGGTTGAACTCCGTTTTCGAGCAAGGCTTTGACCGAATGTTGAGTAGGTTTGGTTTTTAATTCTCCTGAAGCTGCCAGATAGGGCACCAGAGTTAAATGAATGACTAGGGCATTGTGTCCCATCTCCCATTTCAACTGACGTACAGCTTCAATATAAGGTAAGGATTCAATATCACCAACAGTTCCTCCAATTTCAGTAACAACAATGTCGTATTTTCCCTTCGAACCAAGAACTTTAATCCGACGTTTGATTTCATCGGTAATGTGCGGAATAATTTGCACTGTTTTGCCAAGATAGTCTCCACGACGTTCCTTGTTGATTACAGACTGATAAATCCGTCCTGTAGTTACATTATTAGCCTGTGAGGTGGGAACATTCAGAAAACGTTCGTAATGGCCAAGATCCAGATCGGTCTCTGCGCCATCGTCTGTTACAAAACATTCACCGTGCTCGTAAGGATTTAACGTTCCCGGATCCACGTTGATATAAGGATCCAACTTCTGTATCGTCACTGAATATCCTCTGGATTGGAGTAACTTAGCCAGAGAAGAGGCTAAAATACCTTTCCCCAGAGAAGATGTTACACCTCCTGTTACAAATATGTACCTGGTTGCTGACAAAACTTTAGATTTTAATTGTTCTTAAAAGCGAGCAAAGTTAATTAATAAAACGTACCTCTAAAAAATGTACGGAAATTTAATAAATGATTAATAACAAAAAACCCGCCTTAATTCGGCGGGTTTTCTTTGGATGTTATTCATCCTCATCCATGGAGTCCATTATCCTTATTTTCTCTTTTAAAAATTCAATTTTTTCCTTTGTGTTAACAATCTTCTGATTGACATCATCAATTAAAGCTGATGCGTTCTTCGTATTTGCAAAAAATCCAATATTATTATCGAGTAATGCCAAATCAGTTTCCATTTGTTTCAACTTGGTCATATATTTCTCACGTTCAAAACGCATTTTATTCTGACCTCTGCCTGATGTTGTATTGTTGACAACCTTATTCTTAAATTTCATAAGGTTTCTTCGTTTTTCGTCAATTCTCAGTGTGTCGAAGTGTCTGTTAATCACATCACGGAATTCATTTTGAATAGAATCTTTGTCTTTAAATGGAACGTGACCAATTTCTGTAAAACGTCTCTGAAAATCTTTAAGCTTATCCAAATCTGCATTATCATCACCAGTCAGAGCGAATTGTTTAACTTCTTCTAAAAGATCTCGTTTAAGTTTTAGGTTTTCAGCCTGCTCGCCATCAATTGATGAAAAATGTTTCGATTTGTTTTCGAAAAAGAAATCGCAGGCAGAACGGAAACGTTTCCATATCACATCTGAGAACTTGCGGGGAACAGGACCAATTTCTTTCCAGGCCTTCTGAATGCTAATAAACTCATCTGCAGTTTTCTTCCAATCGGTACTGTCTTTAAGAGCTTCAGCCTGAATACATAAGTCAGTTTTCAGTTGTAGGTTATTCTGCTGCTCTTCTTTATTTAGATTGTAAAATTCACGTTTACGATCAAAGAATTTATCAGAAGCAATCCGGAAGCGTTCGTAAATCTTATTGTTATCTTTTTTCGGAGCAAAACCAATTGTTCTCCATACCTTCTGAAGTTCAATCAGTTCTTTTGATCGATCATCCCAGTCACGATGAACTTCAATTTCAGCCTTGGCAATTTCTTCTACTTTTTCACACAAGGCAATCTTGGCATCCAGATTCTTTTTCTGTTCTGATTTGCGGCCTTCAAAGTAATCCTGGTGTTTTTTATTGATGATTGAAGTGGCATTCTTAAATCGCTCCCATAATTCATCCTTCTTATCTCTGGGAACCGGACCCACTTCACGCCATTGTTCGTGGTATTTCTGTAAAATATTGAAAGCTTTAATGATTGATGGCTCAACCAAAAGCTCTTCTGACTTTTCGCAGATCTCCATTTTGGTCTCCAGGTTCTTCTTCAGGTCCAAATCACGCAACTCCTTGTTGATTTTTATAAAGTCATAAAAATTCTCTACATGGTGGTGATAGGTATCCCAAAGATCCTTCAGTTTTGCCTGTGGAACAAGTCCAATTTCTCTCCAGCGGTTTTGTAGTTCGCGGAAATCGTGAAAAGTCTTGTTGATTGATTCTTTATTATTTATCAGAGATTTAATCTCTTCTATAATGTCATATTTTTTCTGAAGATTGGCTTCTTTGTCCTCGTCAACCCGTTTGTTGTGTTCGTTCCTGACATCCTGGTAATGTTTCAATAAGTTCCGAAGGTCCAGTTCATTTGGATCAGGCTCAGCTTTAAATTCCTCTAAATTGCCACCTGCTTCGACAAATGCAGCTTTCTGTGCTTCAATATTTGCCCTGTATCGACGGAAAAAATGAATTTTTATAGCATCAATATCATCACGGATACTCTCAAAATCATCATTTTCAAGCAATGTACGCAATGCATTGATGAGTTCAATTTCAGTCAGACTTGCATAATCAGCTAATTTGGCTTTAGGGCCGCTTACTTCCAACAAATCATCTTCATGTATCTCAAGATCATCCTCCGACACATCAATTAATTCTTCGATCGTAGGAATATCTTCAATGAATGATTCGGCTTTAACGTCTTCAACGACTTCTGATTCATCCTGCTCTTTAACAGATTCGACAATTTCAGTCACATCAGTTACAACTTCTGTTACAGGTAATTCAACTGATTCTTTCGCGACTTCAGTTTCGATGGCTGCGATTACTTCTTCCCCTACAAGTTCTGCTTCGGGTTCGTTAATTTCAGACAGATTCACTTCAACTGTTTCCTCAGGGACCAATACATCTGCCACTGATTCTGTTTCAATTTCTTCAACTACTTCTTTCCCGGCCAATTCTGCTTCGGGTTCGTTAATTTCAGGTGTATTCGCTTCTTCAGCTTCCTGAATTACCGGTACTACTATCTCTGCCACAGGCTCTTCTGCAACTACATCAATAGGTTTCTCAGCTTCAGCTACTTCTATTACTTCAGTCTGTTCAACAGTCACTTCAGCAACATTCTGATCATTAACAGTTTCTGGCTCAACAAGTGCACCACTTAACTCCACTACAGAGTTTTTTAGATCTTTAGGTTCCATAACAATTTTTAAATTACATTGTAATTAACAGAGAATAAGGTCTTCTTTCAGTGTACGAAAATAGGTATTACAAGCTAATACTCAAAGATTTTAACCAATAAATGTGTAAAACAAGCAGATAAAACATAAATGCCTGTAATTTGAGCTTTACTTTTTTGCATTTAGCCCAAATTTTAGAGTAATTTTAAGGAGAGGATATTACTTTTGCATAAAAAATACAATGCGCATCGATATTCTTACAGTGCTTCCTGAGTTGCTCGAAAGCCCTTTCGGGCATTCAATTATTAAACGGGGACAGGATAAAGGGTTGGTTGAAATACATGTCCATAATATCAGGGATTTTTCTGAAGATAAACATCGACGCACTGATGATTATGCCTTTAGTAGTGGTGCAGGCATGGTTATGACCATCCAGCCCATCGAAAGCGCCATCAACTTTTTAAAAGCTCAATGTGAATACGATGAAGTCATTTATACCAGTCCTGATGGGATTCTTTTAAATCAGAAAGTGTCTAACAAGCTTTCGCTCCTGAATAACATCATCATCCTCTGCGGGCATTACAAGGGAATTGATCAGCGAATCAGGGAACATCTTGTTACCATGGAAATATCAATTGGCGATTATGTGCTTACAGGTGGTGAACTGGCTGCAGCAGTGATTGTCGACAGTGTGGTACGTCTGATTCCCGGTGTTTTGTCGGACGAAACCTCTGCCCTCACCGATTCATTCCAGGATAACCTTTTAAGCCCGCCTGTTTATACCCGTCCAGCCGATTATAAAGGATGGAAAGTTCCTGAGATATTACTTTCAGGTAATGATAAAAAGATCAATGAATACCAGGAACAGCAAGCTTATGACCGCACCAAACGCCTTCGTCCTGATTTGTTGAAATAATAAAAATCCCTCACATTGGAAAACTATACTTCAGTTTCAAAATGACCTGCTTAGAATGACTATTAATTAGGGTCTGCTGAAAAATTCATAATATTCAGTACTTCAATAAAATGACCGCATTAAACTTAAAATAAGTGCAAGGAAATTTGAATTGAAACTGCAATATCCATGCACCGAACTCGTGTCGAATGCTATGCCAAAATACTCCATGCCAAAAATGTAAAGAGCTTCTGCCCTGTTGTCTCGCTTTCAACGAGCCTATGCCCCTTTAAATTATTAGAAGGTTATTCGAAGGTTATTCGAAGATAGTTCAATTTTATTCTAATAATCATCGAATAAGTTTCTAATAATTTTTGAATAATTTTCTAATAATTTGAAGGCCTGTTGGATGGATGGTATATGGGAGAACCAATCAACACTGTAACCTCGAACAGACAATGGTTTTTTGAATCAATATAAGGACAGGATGGAATCTGATTCCTCAATTTCGGGATATAGAAATAAGAAGCTGTTCTCAAAGTCAAAAGAACAATTTAAACGTCAGGACGTCAGAAAGCTAATTGAAAGCATTCAATATATAATCCTTTGTTTCGGTCCTGGATTGAAATTCCAGGTTTTAATACCGCTTCAATTGTTACTATTTGGATCCATCCGGTTTTTCAGCAGACCCTAGTTAAAACTGACTGATAGCCATGAACATCATCTCCTGCAAATCTTATTATACGGGCAGTAGCTGCATTTCTGCGAATCTTGTGTCTGGTCATAACTATTATCGACACTGAACATCTCCGAGAGGACTTCATCAAAGGCCAACATGAATTCATTCTTCACATGCTGGAAAACAAGTTTCTGGCCCTTAAAAATTACATTCGGGACAAACACCTCATTAAATAAATCATCAAGCTTGTAAATTGTCGGTAATATGGGATCCTCATTTTCAGAATGACTTAAAATATCAGAATAGATTAATGTCTGGAATATCTCTTTCCGGCGAAGACTATAATTTCTATCCGTTAAATGAGACCATTCTTTAAATTCAAGCTGTAAATTTCTGCCTGTTTTATAATCAATAATGCGCAGTCCATCAATCATACGGTCAATCCGGTCAACGATTCCACCTATTTGAATATTAATGATCTTATCACCTGAAACGACCTTGTAATCAGCTGAATATTGCTTTTCAAGACCAACAAGGAAGAAAGGGGCATACTGCATATCATTTTCAAGCAACTGATGAATATATTCACGAATATGTGAGGCGATTAAGATGCTTTGACCGCTCAATTTAAGGTTTGATGCTTCTGCAGCATCCATTTGGTAATATTTTACAGCAACCGACTCCAATACTACGGCATCAATTCTTCGCCGGTCACCACGAAGTAATTTCAATGCTGATGCTTCAACCGTTTTATTTTCAAAGGGACGATAAAGAATTTCCATCGCATAATGAAAAAGATTGCCAAACAAAACGGCATCAATTTCTTCCTTGATTTCCTCAGTCTCCTTGATTTCCGCAATATACTTAAAGTAGAATTTCAGTTTACAGTCAAGATATGTATTTATGGCGCTGGGACTAAGATTCCGGGTCGAATAGATTGAGGCCAGCTTATGAATGTGATCCTCAGTTGCCTCAATAGAGATCGGTTCATGGATTATACCTTTAAAGTTAAAACTCAGGTTCAGTTCTTCAACCTCATATTCCGAATCATATAGAAGCTGGTATAAAAACCGGCTTTTTTCCGACGATGCAATTCCTTCAGTAATTGAATTATAAACGATTACCGTTTTTTCTGTACGCTGAATCAGGCGGTAAAAATAATAGGCATACATGGCATCCCGATCTTCATAGGTGGGCATTCCAAAGCCTTTACGCAAATGGTAGGGGACAAACGAATGTCCGGCAGCTATTCGTGGAAGAAACCCTTCGTTGGCCGAAAAAAGCACCAGGTTTTCAAAATCCAGACATCGTGTTTCGAGCAGGCCCATCACTTGTAAGCCAGTCAATGGTTCTCCTTCAAACGGAATTGAAATCCGCCTCAGACTTTGATCAAGCAGACGATACATGATCTTAACCGGAAAATCAGGAACATCTAATCCAGTCAAGGTATCTTTAAGTCTCTGGATGGAAAGGTAGGCCTGAAAAAGATACTCGGCTTCCAGTTTTGCCTGTTCATATTCAGTACTGTCCAATTTAGTTGCAAGCTCTTTCAACACTTCCAGAAAATAGTCGAGAATATTGATCCATGCTTCAGGTGATGAAAATATTTTACTTACAAACGGACTGAAATTGAGTTCAGAGGAAGAAATGTAAACTTTGTTTTTTTTACGTATTCCGGCAACAAAGGACTTAATTCCGGGATTAACCACAAACTGATGATTCAAAAGTGCAACAACAGGTTTATAATAAAACACAGCTGATTTCGACGAACGGCGAATATTTTTCTGCAAACTGATTAATTGCGAAATAAAGCCATAAACAGGTGTATTCACAAACGGATAACCCATCGTGATATTGATGTCCATAAAACTTTTGCCTACCGATGATATTACAGGAACCAGCAGGTTTTCGTCGGCTAAAACAAAGGCGGTGTTGTCGAACCGCTCATTGATGCTGAAACTTTTCAAAACCTGAGGCAGGTTGATCGCCTGAGCCTGTGTAATGTTTCCAGGAACTGAAACAAGGGTAATTTTTCGCTGGTCGATGGCCCCTTGCGATTCAGGAATAAATCCTTTAGGTGCCGGATATGAAATCAAGTTGGTCCGAAGAAACCGTCCTGCTTCATTTTCAATGTCGTTCAAATAAATATTATCGTAATCCCAAAAAAACATAGCCTTTTGCTGATTACCAAGTTTCCTGAAAATAGTTTTCTCACAATCATTCAAGGCATTAAATCCGATAAATACATATTTTTTTGCATTCAAACCAGTCACTGTTGAATCATTAATGGCCTCAGCCACTTCACGGTAAATCATTCCTGAATAAGCAATATTATTCTCCTTTAGCACCTCGTGGAAACGATGGTAAATTGCAGCCAATTTTATCCAGATGCCTATGAATTTATCTTTATTAAATGAATGAGGGACTTTATCAAGATTTCCCCAAAACTCATCGATTGCCCGTTTCTGTTCCTCACTCAGGTAATCGAATTGATTTTCGAGCTCTTTAAGATCAGAAATATTTCGAAACAAATCATCTGCGTTTAAAAGGTATTTGTCGATATCGTCGAAGTCGGCCAGAAGAATCTCACCCCAGAAGAAAAACTCATCCAAAGATTCCTGGTGACCCGTTTCCTTACTGTAGACCTCCTGAAGTTTCAACACCAATAAAACCTGATCCGCCTGTTGTAATCCCGTCAGCGATGAAATAAGTTCATTGATTGTTATGATCTCAGGTGAAAGCATTGGCTGATTAATACATTCATTCAGGTAAGCAGTAAAAAAAACACCTGCTCTCCTCCCGGGAAACACAAGACAAAATTCACTTAATTCTGAACGGTGATTGCTATAAAGATATTTAGCGACTTGCTTTAAAAATGGATTCATTCAGAAAAGATAAAAGTATAAACAGTAATATAAAAAGGAAACAGAACAGATTACTCATAAAAAAAAACTAACATACCTACTGATTATTAAAGACTTGAATAACATTTGTTGCAAATCCCGGGTTACAGTATTAGTATGATTTATAAGCCTTAAAGGTAAAATTAAATATCTTTACATCGAACTAAATAATCAAATCAACAATCGTATTCGAATAAACGGCATAAAATTTGGTTGCTAAAAACCAGTAGAATAATTCAAATTAATCAATAGATAAAATAAGAATACTCATGAAGACAAAAATTTTACTGGCATTTATTGCTTTCATTCCATTGCTGGCCGTAAGTCAGGAAGCTATCCCTACAAAAGAAAATCCTTACATTGAAGTCGTAGGAACCGGAGAAATGGAAATTGTTCCTGATCAGATTTATATCTCATTCACGCTCAAAGAGCGATTTGAAGGAAAAACCAAGATACTACTCGAAGATCAGGAAAAAGAAATGAAGAAAAGATTGATCAAACTGAGCGTCGACCTGAATGATTTGCAACTTGCTGATGCTAATTCTGACTTCATTAAAATTAATCGAAAAAAGAACGATGTAATTGCATCGAAAGATTACCTTTTAAAAGTCTCAAATACAGGAACTCTGGCAAATGTATTTGAAATGCTTGACAATATTAATGCTTTCAATGCCGACATACAAAGGGTTGATCATTCGGAAATTGCCAAATTCCGAAAAGAGGTAAAAATAATGGCAATTCAGGCAGCCAAAGAAAAGGCAGGTTATTTGCTGGCAGGTATTGGCGAAGCCCTTGGCAAACCACTTTTCATTCAGGAAAGGGAAACTTATGACGAATTTCAACCTCAACGAAAAACAATTGCAAATTCAATGATGGTAATGAATGCAGTACCAGGTAATGAAGAAGCATTGCCAGGATTATCCTTTCAGAAAATCAAATTGAAATACTCCGTTTTCGCACGGTTTGCAATAAAATAAACACCAGGAAAGGCAAAAATCAGGTGATGATTTTTGCCTTTCCTTTGTATTACCATTTTGAGCTTCCTGACTGCATTGCATAGGATTCATGACCCTCATTATCATGAAATGCCAAAATAAAAACGGGAGGATGCTCTTTTTCCCATTTCACTTTTCCTAATGACTTTCTTCTGGTTTTCTATCTTCCGCTTCTTATCTTACTTACCATTTCCATGGTAACTGGTCCAAAGTTATTACCGAAGCTTGAACGGACATAGGATAGTACATCGGCAATTTCATCATCACTCATTTTTGCATGCGAAGGCATGAAATTTTTATACACCTCTCCATTGACCTCAATCTTCCCGCTGAGCCCTTTCATCATGATGGCAATCAATTCTTTGGGATCTTTACTTACCCAACTGCCCGGACCAAGTGGCGGATGCATATTGGGAACTCCTGATCCATCTGCCTGATGACAGGTCAGGCATTCTTTCACATAAACTGCTTTGCCCGGAAGTTCTTTACCAGGTGCAGATTGTACAGGCAAGTTTTTAGTTATTTCAGCAGATACCTGCGTTCTATTTCCGGTCTCAGCTTTCTTATTTTCGGAAACATTTTGGCAGGAAATCAAAACTATTACAAACAAAACACTAAATATCAATTGATTAATTATTCTTTTCATAGAATTCGTTTAAGGTTTTCATGGTCAAGATACCACAATTTATCCAATGATTCATTTCTTGTTGTAAATTATCCGATAAATACGGCCCTTAGTTTCATCCGAAACATACAAGAAATTCGAATTGTGGTATTTTTGCGACCTATTTTAAATTAAAAGAATTTTATGAAAGGAATATACGCCATTTTCTTGCTGGTTCTGTCCAATACATTTATGACATTCGCCTGGTATGGCCATCTTAAATTTGCTGAGATGAAGTGGTTCAATAAACTTGGAATCATTGCAATCGTATTGCTTAGCTGGGGCATTGCCCTTTTTGAAATATGTTCCAGGTTCCCGCAAACCGCATAGGATACAAGGGGAATGGGGGCCCTTTCTCACTGATGGCGCTGAAAGTAATACAGGAGGTAATTACGCTGCTTGTATTTACAGTCTTTTCAGTCTTGCTCTTTAAGAATCAAACTTTCAGGCTCAATCACCTGATCGGCTTTGCCTTCCTGATTCTGGCCGTCTACTTCATGTTTAAGAATTAGTCGGTAAGTCCGTTAAGCCATATTTTTCGCCTTTTTGTTGTAATATTGTTCAAGGATTGATCCGTCTTTTGCCTCCTTGGAAAGGGATTCTATAGTGCTTTGCGGAACATCACACAAATCAAGAGCAATTAATCCATCGAGACAGTTGTTAAACTTAGGATCAACATTAAATCCAATGATCTTGGCGTTCAGTTTGATATATTTCTTCAGCAGTATAGGTAGTCCCGAATTCAGTTCATCCACATCACCAATAAACTTATCCAGCGAATTGATGTCATCTCCCATCGATTGCATAATGACATTCAGATTCTGATCATCGGTCTTAAACTTGTATGAATTTCGGGGGGTAATACTCTTTGCCAGTTTAAAGTCGAAATGATAAGCCATGATAAACTTGATAATCATTTCTTTGGAGGTCGTCGAGTAATCGTCGCTTACACTTACAGGTCCAATCAGATAACGATATTCAGGGTTTTTAAGGGTAAAATACAGGATGCCCTTCCACAACAGAAACAAAGGCATCGGCTTTTTCTGATATTCCTTCACTACAAACGACCGTCCCAGTTCCATCGTTTGTTTTAGCATGTCCTTAAGATCATCCTTGATTTTGAAAAGGCTATGGATATAGAATCCACGGACGCCGTATTTATGGATAATATCTGCTCCTTTTCCTATGCGATAGGCTCCAACAATCATTTCGGTTTCAGTATCCCAGATAAACATCTGATTATAATACAAATCAAATTCATCCAGATCTATACTTCGGTTGGTCCCCTCACCTACCTGCCTGAAGGTAACCTCGCGAAGACGTCCAATTTCAAGCAATATATTAGGTATTCGTTTCGATGGAGCACAATAAACCGTAAAGTTTTTGGTCTTGAACATTAAACATTCAGAGCCCAGATCATGAAGTTCCTGAATGATCTTTTCATGCGGCACCGGTTCTGCAATGGCCTCTATCCTGTGCTGTCGCTTCAGACTGTAATTGAAAAACTTCCTGACTTCAATCTTTGAACAAAGAAGATAAGTCTTAGCCCGTAAATACCTTCCGTATTGATGGATATCCGTAAATTTATCCTGATCGGCTACGGAAATACTGTTTCCAATCCTGATCTTTACAGGTCTTTTGTGTTGGTCCAGAAGTTCAGTAGGCAGTTTCATTGTCTTCAACGAAGGATGAATATTTCCCATCAAATAATACAATCTACTGTTATTACCCTGAAAATGAATAGGGACCACCGGAACCTTTTGACGCTTAATAAACTTTAAAGTATTGTATTGCCATTGCTGATCAGAGAGCACCCTGGCTGCATCGAACTGAGAAACTTCGCCTGACGGAAACAGGCACAAAATTCCTCCCTTCGCCAAATGTGACGCAACTTTTTCGCTTCCCGTTTTTACCTGTCGTCTGTTATTTCGGTTTTGAAATACATCCTCATCAAAGAAATATTCGCCAATGGGATCTACCTTTTGCAATGATTGCGTCGAAATAATTTTTATATCCGAACGAATGGGGCTCAGCATCTTGATCAGCAGAATGCTTTCAAGCCCTCCAAACGGATGATTGCATACCACAATTACAGGTCCTGAAGCCGGAATACGTTTATGTAATTCCTCGGGATCGTAAATGAAATTGATTTTAAGAATCCGTATTAATTCTTCAATGAAATAGATTCCCCTTTTATCGCCAATCTGATCATAAACCCTGTTAAGTTTATCGAAGCGTAGAAAAAGCATCAGGAATCTCGCGAAATGTTCCCCACCAATAAAGCTTAGTTTGGGATTGGCTTTGAGAAAGTCTTTTGGTTTAAAAAATTCCATAGTCAGGTCGCAAATAGGTTCTTAATTAAAAAAGAGGCATTTACAAGTTGATGTACTGATTGATATTAAACCATATCTTCGTCAAAAAAGAATTCTTAAAATTGAACATTTTTTTCGGTCAATTGTAAAAGGAATAGCTTAATTCGCATAAAATATTTTAAAGTTGAACATACTCTATCAAAAATACGACATTAGTCAGTGGTTGCCTACCACCAAAAAAGAGGTTGAAGCCAGAGGTTGGGACAGTGTGGATATCATTTTCTTTACCGGGGATGCCTATGTCGATCATCCATCGTTTGGAGCAGCTGTAATAGGCCGCATCCTTGAAGCAGAAGGTCTTCGCGTAGCTATTGTTCCTCAGCCAAACTGGCAGGACGATCTGCGTGATTTCAGGAAACTGGGCAAACCGAACCTGTATTTTGCTGTAACTTCGGGGAACATGGATTCCATGGTGAACCACTATACGGCCAATAAAAGGAAACGCTCAAATGATGCCTATACACCTGGTGGAAGACAAGGTCAACGCCCTGATTATGCCACTACCGTTTACTGCAATATCATTAAGGGTTTATACCCCGATGTGCCTTTGGTGATCGGCGGTATTGAAGCTTCCCTGCGTCGGGTGACTCATTACGACTACTGGAGCAATCAGCTAAAACCTTCCATCCTGGTGGACTCGAAAGCCGACATGTTGTTTTACGGTATGGGCGAGAAATCAATCCTCGAATACACCAGGCTGATTAAAAAGGGCGTTGATCCTCAGAAACTCACCAACATTCCGCAGACAGCCTTCCTGGTGCAAAAAGACGCTGACTTTGTCACCAATAAGGCATGGAACACTGTTGAGTTATTCTCTTATGCTGAATGCCTGGAGGACAAAAAGAAATATGCAAAGAACTTCATGCACATCGAAGAGGAATCGAACAAGGTAGAAGCCAATATCATCACCCAGGAAGTGGGCGACCGTAAAGTGGTTGTAAATCCGCCCTGGCCACCTTTGGAAGAAAAGGAAATTGATCGTTTCTTTGATCTCCCTTTCACCCGTCTGCCCCACCCCCGCTATCGCGACAAAGAAGAAATTCCGGCCTACAACATGATCAGGCATTCAGTAAATATTCATCGCGGATGTTTTGGCGGCTGCACCTTCTGTACCATTTCGGCTCACCAGGGGAAATTCATTGCCAGCCGTTCAGAAGAGTCTATCTTGAAGGAAGTTGACAAGCTGGTATTAATGCCCGACTTTAAGGGCTATATCTCCGATCTGGGAGGTCCTTCGGCCAATATGTACAAAATGAAGGGCATCCACCAGGTGATTTGCAATAAGTGTAAACGTCCGTCGTGTGTCTTTCCTGATGTTTGCAAAAACCTGAATATCGATCACAAGCCGATGCTCGATCTATATAAGAAAGTACGTGCGCATCCTGATGTAAAGAAGGCCTTTATTGGCAGCGGTATACGTTACGACATGATTCTGAAGGAAACCAACGATCCACAGGTCAATAAAAACAATATGGAATACCTGCGTGAGGTGATTAAACATCATGTCTCAGGAAGGCTGAAAGTGGCCCCTGAGCATACTTCCGACCAGGTACTCGACCTGATGCGCAAGCCTTCGTTTAAACTCTTTCACAAGCTGAATAAGGTATTCAACGAAATCAACAAGGAAGAAGGACTCAATCAGCAGTTGATCCCCTATTTCATCTCCAGTCACCCGGGATGCGAGAATGTGGATATGGCTAACCTGGCTGTCGAAACTAAAAGCCTTGACTTCAAACTCGAACAGATACAGGATTTTACTCCAACACCTATGACACTGGCGACAGTGATCTACTACACCGGTTATCATCCGTATACCATGCAGCCGGTATTTACGGCCAAGAGTCAGAAAGAAAAACTGGCCCAACGGAAGTATTTCTTTTGGTACCAGCGTGAAAACCATCAGGAAATAAAAAGTGAACTGTTACGTTTGAACCGTAGAGATTTGCTCGATGGTTTGTTTGGTTCGGCCAAAAAAGAAGAAATGAAACCAATCCGAAGACACAGAAACTAAAAATCATCTTACTACCCAATCACATTTTTACCCATTATGAGAAAAATCCTTGTATTCAGTCTTATACTGATAAGCCTGACTTCGTTTGCACAATTGAGTCGCTTAAAAAAGTTGATTCCTGTCAAGAATGTGCCACTTACCAATACTGATATTGTAAATGGTCTGAAAGATGCCATACTAATCGGAACCGATAGTGCAGTGACCCATTTGTCGGCTGTTGACGGATACCTGAAAGATCAGGCCGTGAAGATTCTGCTTCCTCCTGAAGCCAAAGAGATTACTGATAATATCTCCAAACTGCCAGGCGGGGCAAAGCTTATTGACGATGTGATTGTCCGCATCAACCGTGCTGCCGAAGATGCCGCCAAGGGAGCAAAACCCATCTTTATCAGCAGTGTGAAGACCATGACCTTTGACGACGGATTGAAAATACTGAAAGGCCCTGATAATGCAGCAACCCAGTACTTCCGTTTAAAGACCAACGACCAGCTTGCCGAATTGTATCGTCCCAAATTACGCGAATCGCTCAATAAAGACCTGGTGGCCGGTATTTCAACCGAACAATCGTGGAACGAACTCACCACTACCTGGAATAAGCTGGCCGCTTCACCGCTGGGTAAATTTGGCGGATTAAAGACCGTGAATGTGAAACTCGAAGATTACATCGTGCAGAAAGCCCTTGACGGATTATACCTTAAAATTGAAGAACGCGAAAAGGATATCCGCAGCAATGCCAATGCACGGGTGACTAATGTCTTGAAAAAGGTATTTGGAGGCAAATAGCCTCTCAGATTAATAATAAAAAAACCGCCCCCATCAAGAGAGCGGTTTTTTTGACCCTATAAGCAATTCAAATCCCTACGATACTATAATCCCGCCTACAAACTCACTGTTCGACAGAACAGCCTGGGTTGCGTTTGCAAAGGAGATGAAGCACTGTACTTCGTCGCCTGAGAAGTTCGAAGGAAGAGTGATGGTCTGGCTGCCACCTATACGGGTATTGCCATCCACTACGGTTACTGCCTTGTTGCGGGCAGGGTTATAAACCACCAGCAAAGCCTTGTCGGTAGCCGATGCATCGGTATCCGTCGAATTGTCTTCCCAGGTGTATTTGATTTCGCCTGCAGTGGTTGAGGTAACCTCTGGGTTTAAGGCTCCCGGCAGAGTGCCCTGGCTGACCAGTACTTTTGAATAGTCCACTTCGTAAGCAGGATAAGTACCCGTGAGGGCATTTACCAGGTTATACGACATGGCTGCATTAAAACCCGACATTTTTATGGCCTGGTTTTTAAACCCTATCCGCAGAAAGGGAATAAGAGGACGTAAGAACTTGCCCACTACCGAAAACTTAGCCCTTTGTTCGAGCTGTGCTGCTGTATTGGGTTGTGCAATACTGGGGGCTATTCCACGCATAACAGCGATGCCTTTCCAGCTACTACCGATGACTGTCCCGGTCTTACCGGAGAAGCCACCTAAGATACCTTGTTTAATTGTACTCATGATACTGATTTTAATTGTTTGTGCTCTGACTCGGTTGGACTATTACGCGGGTTATTCCTTCTTCGTCTTTCGCTAAACAAAGATAATCAATATACAACTAAATAATTGACAGTCAGTGAGTCGTGCATCAATTTGCAGTGTTTTGCACAGGCTATTTTGCAGTACTTTGGGGAGGAGTTGAGTGACAGGAGATTATGATCTTGAAGTGATGAATTATTTTAGACTGGTCGTTCATTCTGACTATAAATTATCAATTTCATTACATACTTCGTCAATATGATCAAGCCCGAACAAAAGAGCATGTGCATCAATATCCATCCATTGAAATAACTGTAAGATGAGGTTGTAATGGGTTCTTGAGTAGGAGGTGTCTTTAACCGAATGACCAGGTAAAAAACAAATGGGTTCATGATGAGCGATCCTGTTTCTTAAATCGTTAATTGCTGCTAACTGATTCATCATGAAATTGTGATTGTATTGTATCGTCAGAGTAGTGCGGGGTTTGGAAGGCATAATTCGAAGTAAAGTACTACCGGCTGCCATAAACTGATTATTGGCGAACAGATACCTCCAAAATCCGAATCCCATTTCGGCAATTAATTTGTAGTGGGTATAATGATTATTAAGATTGTGAATCGCATCATTTATATTCTTTTGAGTTAACCGGCATTTATTGTTATCGAAGATTCCTGCAGGTGATGCTGCGTTTTTAAGCCATTCATTGCCCAAAATTGATGTATAATGTATGTCAATTGAATTTCTTAAAGCAATTTCAAAACAACTTATTACTGTAAATAGACTTTGTGACAGTATAATGTTTTTTCGGTACAACGTCATCGATTTACGGGTATTGCCCCTGCAAGCTTCCAAATATCGGGCCATTCGGGCTGGAGTAATTATCTTTTCAAAATTGGGATATCTCATTTTATTTCAAAATCTTTTGTTTGTATTAACAAAATTCGATATATTTACAACATCTTATTCCCGGTTGCCGCTGAAGAAATTCAAGCCTCCGGGTTTCGTTTTTTATATCTTATCTTACTAATATCTTATCATACTAAATACCATAGCTAAACTTAAATCGGGATTAGCGATAGACATCCTGCAAAGTACTACCCTTCAAGCCAACGACCATCAAAATCTGATATTCGCACTGCAAATCAGATAACCTTACATGCAATTAATAAAGTTAGTAAATCTCTGGGGAAAAACATTCCAAACACGATTACTTGTTTACCAGATTTACACGATTACTTCAACCCTGTGCATTTTCCAATCCTGGTCATCCTGCAATCCAGGAATCATGTTCAAGACCATAATCCACAAATCCTGTTCCTACTTTTTACTGCCCCTCTACAATCTTAATCTCTTCTTCAGTCAGTTCGTAAAGCGCATAAACCATCTGGTCTATTTCCCAATCAGTTCAATCCTGTGCATTTTCCAATCCTGTCCATCCAGTAATCCATAAATCCTGTTCCGACATTTTAATCCGTTTCTTGCCGCGATTAGATATCCCTTGCTAAAAGGTGCAGATTGCAAATCTGCATCAGCGTGGATGATTAGGATTAATACAGAAACATGGAATTTTTATGGAACGAATCTATTTATGGGATTAATGTTATCATAGAAACGCAATTCATTCAACCGTGTCAAAACACAATGCATTTATTCCTGGTAGAGACGCAATGCATTGCGTCTCTACGTCATTGCATCGCATATAAACAATCGCACCCCTACACCCCCCAAACCTTCGCAATCCGTTCCTTTATTTTTTGTTCGAAAATTTCAATCAATTGCTGGTTGGCATTCACCAAGGCCTGTTCCCTTTCAATCTGCGCGACGATTTGATGTTGGGTTTCGATGGGGGGTAATGGGATTAACGTAGTTGAAACAAAATCTCTTGGTACTCTTTGAAGGCCTCCTGTTCCAGTCATATTTAATTTCCCTAAATCTCTAAAACTATTAGTAATGATATTTAAGTAAATCCAAGTTGATAATATTCTTTTATTGGGTCTTAAAACGTAGTATTCACTTGAACCAAACCCTATTCCATTTCTTAACCCTTTTGCAATTCCAGCTTTACCATTCTCAAAACAGGGTGTTACTTTTGCCAATAAAACATCATCTTCTTTGAAATAGGTATATCCACTGAATACTTCACCTAAAGGTTTAATTTGTTTAGGAACAAAGTCAATCTGATTTTCATTAAGATCTGCCATAGGAACAAATGATACTTCCAAATCTTCAGAAATGCCAGACAATTGAGATTTTTTAGGGTTTATCTCACAAACCTCACCTAACTCCACCATTTCCCATCCCGCATCAATCTCAATTTTAGGTTTGTAGTTTTCAACCACCATTTTTGCCCCATCAATTATTTTTTGGTAGCCTTCTATCTCGGCTACTATTTCTTCCTGGATGGATAAGGGAGGAAGGGGGATTTGAAGAGTTTTAAGTCCAATAATAGTGAGTGCTTTATATGCAGCACCTATCGCTAATGTAGCCAATTGATTTTTTAAACCCACTTCAAGAATGTGTTTTAAATATAGAGGATTGGCATTTCTAATATTCTTTATCCAAATTAGATTTCCATCTTTAAAATAAAATTCCCTATCATCATTCACCAACCACGGAATTCCTAACGTACCAACAGCGGAAATTAAAATATCATCTTTTTTCGGAACTCCAAATTTTTCTTTAATCCCATAATATTTTTCTTTTGTGATAAATAATTCCAAGCTTAAAGGTATATTTTTATTTAGTTCAACTATTTCTTTTGTTCTGTAAAATGGGATTCCTTCATCAACATAATCTTCTTGAAAGATTCTTTTACTTGATGTAATTTCAGCCAATTCGCCTAATTCAACATATTTATAACTTGATAAATTTTGAATGACAGCCTTATACCTCTCCCCACTCAAATTATAATCCCCATTTTTTGCTATTTCAGTTTTAGACACCGCATGTGCAATTTCACTTTCAGTGAATGAACCTGCCTTAAATTGCTTCACGATTTCAATGGCATCTTCCAATTGTCCCCCTTTTACGGCATTACGCTGTGCGCCCAGGTTAAAGCCGTCATTGGCAACTTTCACAAACAAAATCTCCTTGCCCGTTTTTGCAAGTTCTTTGTCCATCAGCAAAATAGACGTTTTCACACCGCTATAAGGATTGAAAATTCCTGCGGGTAAACTTACTACGGCATAGAGGTAATTATCGACCAGCATTTTACGAAGGTCCTTATAGGCTGTACCACTCTGAAAAATTACTCCTTCAGGCACAATAATCCCGGCACGGCCTTTAGGGTTAAGGTGTTCGGCAATGTAATCGACAAACAGCACCTCGCTGCGGTTACTGCTAATGGTGAACCGTTTATGGGGCCGTATACCCCCTTTAGGACTCATAAAAGGAGGATTGGCCAGTATCACATCAAAACTATCATCCCATCGTTCCTCGCTGCTCAAAGTGTCGTATTCGCTGATATGCGGGTCGGGAAACCCGTGCAGGTAAAGATTCACCAGGCTCAACCGCACCATGTCGGGCGAAATGTCGTAACCCGTAAAATTCTGTATAATGCGTTTGCGTTCGTCGGGGGTTAATGTTGTTTTATCGTTCGTAGAGACGCAATGCATTGCGTCTCTACCGCCACCATCACCACCATTGCCACCCATGATATGTTTAAACGCCGAAATCAAAAAACCTGCGGTACCACAGGCAGGGTCAAGAACCGTATCCGTCTTGGACGGGTCAACCACAGCAACCAAAAAATCAATAATATGCCTTGGTGTGCGGAATTGACCCGCGTCGCCTTGCGAACCCATCACCGAAAGGAGGTATTCAAAGGCATCGCCCAACATTTCACTGTGCGTATATTCAAATTCACCGATCGTTTTCAGAAACATCTTTAAGGTTTCGGGGTCACGATAAGGTAAATAGGCATTCTTAAAGATATCGCGAAACAGTTGCGGAATATTGGGGTTTTTGTCCATGCTCACGATGGCCTCCGAATACAAACCCAGCATTTCCATGGCCGTTACCTTGGTGTCAAAGAGAGAATCCCAGCTGTATTTGTTAAAATCACCCGAAAAGAATTTAGCCTCTCCCCCCAATTCAATGGCCTCTTTATCCATGTCGTCCATGAATTTATAGATCAGGCCAATGGTGATTTGTTCTATCTGCGCCTTGGGGTCAGGCAATTTGCCAACCAATATATCCCTGCAATCGTCAATCCTTTTCTTTGTGGCTGTATCTAACATGCGTTGTCGTTGTTGTTGGTAGAGACGCAATGCATTGCGTCTCTACAATCGTCGTAAAATTTATCGGTCTGCCAATTTAAGGCATTATTTTGGATGTATTTCGATATCCTTTGAAACGATTCGTCGTTTCTGATAATGTGATCATAGAAACGGGATTGCCAACCAAAATCGGCATGAATAACACGTGCATGTGCCGTTACACCCGTTTTAAACCCTCGTACGATTGATGCCAGGTTTTTGGATTGCGGTCCGAATTTGTTTTTTATTAGGACATTTGTTTCGGATTCGTTGGTTGGTGGTGGTGATGATTTTGGCGGTGGTGTTCCTGTAGAGACGCAATGCATTGCGTCTCTACGTTGTCCGCCGCAATCCGCGTCCCGTTCATCGTCACCGATGGCATTGTATTGATTTTCCCCAATAATTATAATTGCATGAAAATGATTGGGCATAACGATAAATGCATCCATTTGTAGATTCATGTCAGGCCTGATTACGGGTGTTTTTATCCATTCCTGTTCAACAATTTTCCCTATTTCGGATAATACCATTTCCCCGTCTGCAATTTCCCCAAAATAACATTCCCTGTTTTGGGTGCAGATGGTTATGAAATAGGCGGCATTCCATCCATAATCCCAATTTTGAAGACGGGTGGATGGTATACGGTATTTATTTTGAAATCTATCAGGCATGATGTTTAGGCGGCAAACCGTTCTAAATTAATGTAATCTTTAATGTAAACAGGTATGATCTTTCGGTATCTGAGGGCCACTTCCTTGAATTGGGTTATGGTCAGTGTCGGATTGGTTTGCAGGGCTTGAAAATCTTTGACCTCAATGATCTTTCGGATCTTGTTGTCGACAATATAGGCCTTGAAGAAATATTTTAAGGCTCTGATGTTCACATCTTCTTCAGGTGGATAGATGGATATGAATTTGTCAAATTCCTCATCCAGCAATTCGTCTTTCGATTTAAACCGGGGGATAATGCCAAAGATCTTTTCAACGACTTCACGGATAGATACTTTACGATCGATTTTTGCAGCCTTTCGTAACTTTTCCAGATTGAAATAGGCTTCAGGCTTATCGAAAATCTCGTTTTGTATGTGTGAGATGACCTGTTCCCAGTTTCCCAGTTCCACATTTTTCTTAATGATGTCGTCCATCACAATACGGTCTTCAAACTTTTTGAACAGCATACGGTCAATTTTCATCCCTTCCAGGCCGATCTGTATTTCATTTACAGCCAGCAAAGGATCAGGACGAAGACTGGTATAGGTATCAATATCTACTCCGCTTGTACCGCTTAAACCGATCCCCTCTTTTGGCTGTGGCAGTTTTAGCTTTTCGTCATAATCGAATTTCTCCTCAAAATACTCACAGTTGGCAAAGAAGTCGAAGAGTTTGAAAATCTCCTTTTCCTTATGGATAGTTTCCTCTTCGCCCAATTCGTTCTTGTGTTTGAAATCAAAAGTGTTTTTCCGTGTACCCCTTCCTTTGATCTGAACAAAATCAGCAGGGCTGAAGATAGGCCGCATCATACAAATATTGAGCAGATCGGGACAATCATAACCAGTCGTCATCATGCCAACAGTAATGCAAACTCTCGACTTACATGATTTGTATCCTTCCAGCCAGCTTGTTTTCCCGTTAAGGTTGTTGTTCGTAAAATTGATTGTCATTTGCTGTGCGTCTCCTACCTGCGAGGTAACCTGCACGGCGAAATCAGAATTGTACTTGCCGGGATAAAGCTGTTCTGCAAATTCATTTAATAGCTCTGTTATTTTACGGGCATGGTTCTGGCTCACGGCAAAGATGATTGTTTTGCCTATTTCGTTGGTGATGGGGTCCCTTAAGGCATTTTCCATAAAGGTCTGGCAAAGGATACGGTTCGTTTTCTCCGAGAAAAACCGCTTTTCAAAATCACGCGAGATAAATGTTTCGGTTTCTTCACCATCTTCGTTAACGATGACCACCGCATAACCTTCATCAGAAAGCAATTGTGTCGTAATTTCAGTACGTGCATCCAAAACCCTTGGATTAATCAGGTAGCCATCTTTGACCCCATCCAGCAAGGAATATCGAAAGGTGGGGTCGCCACCCTCACAACCAAAGGTCGCATACGTGTCCCGCAACATTCGGCGTTCTATTTCCCTGGGGTCGTTTTCTTTTACTTTCGCGGGATCAACTCCTTTCAGGTAGTCTTTGGGGGTAGCGGTTAATCCCAGTTTATACCCTCCGAAATATTCAAAAACAGCCCTTGCATTACCCGAGATTGATCGGTGCGACTCGTCCGAGATAATTAAATCAAAGTCGGTGGTCGAAAATTCGTAGCGGTATTTATTATCAAACAGCAGCGATTGAATGGTGGTAACCAAAATATCAGCCTTTCTCCAATCGCTTTTGTGTTCTTTGTAAATGAATGTACTGTAATCAGGCTTCAGATAATTGGTAAAAGCTTTCCATGCCTGGTCTTCCAATTCCAGCCTGTCTACCAGGAATAAAACCTTTCGAGCATTCTTCGTTCTTAAAAACAGACGGATTACGGCAGCGGCTGTAAGGGTTTTACCTGTACCGGTGGCCATCTCAAAAAGAAAACGGTCTTTGCCATTTCTAACTGCATTTTGTAAATGCGTAATGGCGCTCAATTGGTATTTTCGTAAAAACTTAAGCCCGTTGTTCCAGATGAAATCTTTACTCGCTTCAATGCTTCCGTTCCAACCCGGCCTTTCAACATAGTCAGGCATTTGAATCACAACGATATAATCGTCATTTACAGGCTCATTCGCTAAACTAATACGGTCGGGATTCCATGCTTTGATGGCGCCAATTTCTTCGGGAGAAGGGAAATTATAGATTGGTTTAGGATTGCCATTCTTTAAGTTCCACAAATAATGAACGATACCGTTGGAGAGAATGATAAACTGTGCGCCAACCGTTTTTGCATATTTCCTTGCCTGTTCCTTTGCAACAAGCGGATGCAGACTTTCCTTCTTGGCTTCAAGAACACAATACGGTTTGTTATCGCTGTCAACCAACAAAAAATCAAGCGAACCCGATGTTGTATTCTCATAATCATTGCCCCAGGCATCAACCTCCTTCTGAGTAATCTTTACATGATTTTCAAGCAGGATATTTGCTTTCCCTTCGTCGCTATCGAAGAATCTCCAACCTGCACCTTCAAGCAGCTTGTTGATCTTTATACGGGCATGTGCTTCGTTGTTTGGCATTCAGTCAGGTCTGGTTTTTATTACAGATACATCAATCGTATCTGAATTAAGCATTTAGGTAATAGCAACTATAATAGATTACCAAAGGTATATACTTTTCTGAATATGATCTTCTGTTAAGCAGTTTAATTTTCAGTCATTTTGCTTCAACCGATCAATCCGGCTATCCGTCGGCTAAAGCCAGACTGCCTGTCCCGATGCTGATCGGGAGCAAAGGATACAGCTTTGCTCATCATTGTTGCATTATTCTTTGCTCCCGATCAGCATCGGGACAGGCAGTCTGGCTTTAGCCGACGGATAGCTGTGTAATTCACAGTTTCATTTACCCCATATCCTACAAATACTACGGTACTATTTTGCAAAAACAGCTTTCTTTTTTCCTCTTTTTCTTTTTCCTCATTTCTCTTTCTTCCTATATTCGTTGTGTTCATGATCCAGCAGTTTAGTCTTAAACAGGTTGATATATTTGTCGGCAGTCTTGGGGTTTATACCCAACTTCTCTGCCACTTTCAGATAGCCTTGCCGGTCGAACTTAGCGGGTAAACCTTCATAAAAGGCAAGCCGTATTCCTTTCAGACCATAGTTGGGCATATTCTGATATACCGCGATGGCATGTTTTTCGAGCGTAGTAGTAATCGTAATGGCCGTTTCGTAATCACGGTCAGAGCAAATTAAGGGGCTATTTGGATTATTGAGTAGGTGATCTGGAGACACCAGCTCAATAGAATTCAATAATCTTAGAGAGGTAAGTATCATCGCAATGCGAAAGGTAATAATCCCCAGGCGTTTAATATTCGCATCCAGGTCACTGCCCAGGAGCATTTTGTTTTTCGTAAGCATGGCTTTGAAATGTACCGTAAAACGAAGTCCCTGCTCGTCGGTTAGTTTAAACCTTACGGGATTTGTAAGTTTTTGCAGACATTGGTACAGTTCAAAAATAACCTTACCCTTTTCAGTGAAAAAGTCTGTGTAGTTTACCGGCTGATGCGAGATAAAAGGATTTTTAAACTCACTGTGATCGATAAAGGCGTAATAAAGATAACGTGAAAAGAGGCCATTTTCTACTTCGGGCATGATGTGATGCACCTGGCTGGGGGTTCCCGATAAGACCATTGCCAGATGTGGTTCTTTAATCTCAATGTATTCGCTGTCCTTGCGGCGAAACATGCTGGTGTAATCTCCAAAAGAAATGTTGTTTTTACAAAATAGTACCGTAGTAAACGTAGGATATGGGGTAAACGGGGTAAACGGGGTAATAGAAATCAGGAAAGAGGAATACGGAAAATGCAGTTTTTAAAATATAGTACCGTAGGATTCGTAGGATTCGTAGGATATGGAGATACGAATTACACGAATTAAGTCGAATTACACGAATCGAAGCGTCATCCCGAATTTATTTCGGGATCCCATATAAGGAGGGGGTGCCGAAATAAATTCGGCATGATGGGTTGAAGTGGGGGGTGCCAATCCCATTTCCCTATTTAGTTTTTAAGGAACCCAATAGGGTTTTTATGCTTTATTGTTTCTTTTTTGGCTGCCATCCCGGTAAGCGCCAGGTAAATATCGTTGAATTGCATGTTGGTTTCAAAGCTAAAGTTTTCCAGTTTCTGATTGAGTTCCGCATAGCCCAAAGCATACTGCCTCAGTGCAATAAAGGC
>Ga0118677_10003217_pt1 | contig 31342 bp, 23 predicted proteins | sample AliMusrvi5mmetaG_FD_86154 | JGI IMG/M metagenome (GOLD analysis project Ga0118677, IMG submission 86154) | reverse complement strand
TTTTGCCCTCGGTCTTCTCGATGCAACAGCAATGGTTGATGTAGCATCTAAATCTCCCGGGCTGGCCCTTCTCGACCACCAGCTCCGCTTTCATCCCGCCGTTCGTGGCATGAAACAAATGATTGATGGTGGTGAAATTGGCAAAGTCTATGAGGTTCGCGCCGTCGTCAACCTTGCCAGTCGTAACCGGCCTGACATGCCTTGGTCATGGTGGTGCGATGCTTCAAGAGGCGGTGGCGCTCTCAGTGCGATAGGCTCTCATCTTATCGACTTGAATCGCTATCTCATTGGAGAGATTGCTGAAGTATCATGCGATCTCTCCACCAGTATTCCCTTGCGCCCGGATAATAGTGGCAAGCCCTGTGCAGTGACCTCCGATGACAACTTTGCAATGATGATGAAGTTCGGACCCTCCTCCGTTGCCCTTGGCTGCTCCTCTCTCATGCACGTCACCACGGTTGGGGCATACACATGGTTCTCTTTTGAGGTTGTAGGAAGCCTCAAGACTGTAAGGCTTGACGGTGCAGGCAGGCTCTGGGAAGTGACAAACGATAATGCAAAACGGGGTCGTAGCCTTATCGACGCCCCAAGGTGGAAACTCATTGAACCGATGCTTTCGTGGGACGAGCTGGTCCTTCAGGAAAAGATCAGACAGTCCTCACTCGCTGTGCACGGTATTTTTGCTGTCGGTTTTGCGTTTCTTGCCCACCGGATTGTCAAGGCACTCCGTAACAGAGAAAAAACCCTGCACGATGCGGCTGGGTTTATTGATGGCCTGAAGATTCAGAAGGTTCTTCAGGCCGGTTACCGCTCCGATCGCCTTCGCACCTGGGTTAAAATTTAACACTGGAAAAAACACAGGTAACCACCAGCCCTTCTCATTACCGACGTTCTGGAGAGGGCTGTGAGTGATTATTTCCAAAAAAAATTGGTAACTTCACAAGACGAAAACCCCGAATAATAATCGAGATTATGATTTCAAGCCTGTCATGAGAGATGTGGGCTTATTTTTTCTTTCTCCCGCTCCTCTTTCAGGGCTGTTTTGCCTTTCATCCGATGAGTGCACGTTTCTTGTTTCGTATTGAAAAAAGGGCCACCCTTTTATAGATAGAATATGGAGTTAAGAAATACACAGAGACACGTTTCAATGAAGAAGAACCGTATTTTTCTTCTGTATATAGGATTATTTCTTCTTGTTGCTCCTCTTCTTTCATGGTGGACGGTCATATATGCAGATCATCAAATGCGTGATCAGCTGCTCCAACAGGTTCGTCTTGCTGTCCAGGGTGTTGACATTCAGCAATTAAGAACACTTGAAGGTTCGAAAGCTGATCTTGAAAAGCCTGCTTACACCAAGCTCAAGGAGCAGCTTGCAAGAGCCAGAAGTGCTGCCCATAAGTGCCGTTTTATCTATCTTCTTGGTAAAAACAGCAGTGGGAAAGTGTTTTTTTATGCTGATTCCGAACCATCGAATTCAACGGAATCTTCTCCCGCCGGTCAGATATATGACGAAGCAACTGATATCCTCCAGAAAGTATTCATCATAAAAGAAGCAAATACTGAAGGGCCTGTACCGGATCGCTGGGGTACTTGGGTCAGTGGCTTTATTCCTCTTGTCGATCCTCAGAACGGAAGGCTCATTGCTGTGTTCGGTATGGATATCGATGCTTCTGACTGGGTACTGGATATTGTTGCCCGTTCATCCATTCCCATTGGTCTTATGCTGGTGATTCTGATTGTCCTCATCAGCGCATATCTTGTTTCGCGTCGAGCGGAGGTTGTTCCAGGCATGGTACGACGACGCCTTATTCCTCCCCTTGGGGCACTGATTTCAATAATTATCGTCTCTTTGGGCTTTCTCCTCTGGCAGCAGCATCTGCAGAAAATGAATGAGGCTGTTCATCGCTCTGAAACCGAGATATCCGGTGCATTTCAGAAAAGCCTTGATGTATCGAAGGATGCCCTTGGCATTGTCGCTGAGTCACTCATTCATGACACTGATATAACAAACGCAATGCTTTCTCGTGATAAAGGTCAGCTTTATGCAAACAGCTCTTCACTCTATGAGGGGCTCAAGCGTTTTTACGGGATATCACAATTAAATTTTATTGATCCGAAGCGCCAGTGTATCCTTCGTGTGCAAAAACCGACTGAAAGTGGCGACCGGATTGACAGGTTTACTTTAGGTGAGGCTGAAAGGACGGGAGCATCGTCAAGCGGGATTGAGCTCGGCCCGTTGGGTAATTTTACTTTTTGGATTGAAGTGCCAGTAGTCGTTAATGGTCGTCTTCTCGGTTACATTGAGCTTGGCAAGGAGACTGAGAACATTCTTAAAGGCATTAAGCTTGAGTCGGGGCGCGGACTGGCGATTTTTATCAATAAAAGATTTCTGAAGCGATCCCAGTGGGAAGAGGGCATGAAAATTTTTCAGCGCGATGCGTCATGGAACCTCTACAAGGATAACGTACTGGTATTTTCTTCGCTTGGCCGCTTTCCTGAGGAGTTTAATGCAGTGCTTTCAGGTGTCGACGCAACGGATGGAATTGAGTCAGATTTTGACGGCAGATCGTGGAGGATTACTGCAAATCCCCTGAAAGAGGCTTCAGGTCGAGTAGTCGGCAAGATGATCATGATGCAGGACATTTCATCGTATAAGTGGAGTGTTTACCGTCTTGTTGCAATTGTCGGTATTGCTCTTGTTGTTGTTTTTGCCCTGTTTTTCGGATTTCTTATTGTTCTTTTAAGCCGTGTGGACAGGAGCATAAACCGTCGTGAAAAAGAACTTATTCTGAGCCGTGAACAGTATATGCTGGCTGTAAACGGTAGTAATGACGGTATCTGGGACTGGAATTTACGGGATAACACTCTTTATCTTTCCCCCAGATGGAAAAACATGATTGGTTTTGAAGATCATGAGCTTTCCAATCTGTATGCCACCTTTGAAGATCGTCTGCATCCTGAGGACAAACCACTCTATGAGGCATATCTTGACCGGTATCTGAAAGCTGAAATCCCATCATTCAGTATTGAATTTCGACTCAGGCACCGCAATGGGTCTTATATCTGGATATTGGGTAAAGGCGAGGCGCTTCGGGACAAGGATGGCGTTTCTTACCGTATGGCCGGTTCCCACAGTGACATATCGTCCCGGAAAAAAGTGGAAGAGGAGATCAGGCACCGCTCGTCATTTCAAATGCTGCTTATAGACCTTGCTATCAGTTTTGTCAACAAGCCCCTCAACGATCTCGATAACTCCATTAACAGGGTGCTTGCTCTTGTCGGAGAGTTTTCAGGGGTTGACCGTGTCTACCTGTTTCACTATGACTTCGAACGTGAATCCATGAGCAACACCCATGAGTGGTGTGCATCAGGTATCGCTCCTCATATTCAGGATCTGCAGGATGTGCCATATCAGGAATTGCTGGAATGGGTTTCAAGTCATCAGAGGGGAGAGGTTGTCTATATTCCGGATGTAAAGGAATTAAAGGAAGATAGTGTTTTTCGTGCCGGACTGGAGGCTAAAGGGATTAAGTCTCTGATAACGATTCCATTGAATTATTCAGAAGAGTGTTTCGGCTTTGTCGGTTTCTCTTCAGTCCGTGAGTTGAAAACCTGGGGGGATGAGGATATCGCCCTGCTTCGGATTCTAGCCGAACTCATTACCAATGCTGAGGTTCGTCATCGGAATGAAACTGCGCTTATTAATGCACGATTTCTAGCAGAAACAGCAAACCGGGCAAAGAGCGAGTTTCTGGCCAATATGAGCCATGAAATCCGCACACCGATGAATGGAGTTATCGGTATGACGACTCTTCTGCTTGATACAACGTTGAACACTGAGCAGAGGGAATATGCGCAGGCGGTACTCTCAAGTGCCGAGTCACTGTTGAGCCTGATCAATGATATCCTTGATTTTTCCAAGATTGAGGCTGGAAAACTTGATCTTGAAGTGATTGATTTTGACCTGCGCAACATTCTCGGCGACTTTGCTTCGATCATGGCGCTTAGAGTCGCTGAAAAGAAACTCACCTTTACCTGTACTCTCTCGCCAGATGTTTTCCCTCTACTCAGTGGCGATCCGGGGCGGCTCTGTCAGGTGCTCAACAATCTTGCCGGTAATGCCATCAAGTTTACCCATCAGGGAGAGGTATCTGTCAATGTCGGGATGGTTTCAAGCAGTGATGAGGAGGATTTGCTTCGTTTTTCTGTCATAGATACCGGTATTGGTATTCCTCAACAGAAAATTGATATCCTTTTTTCAAGTTTTACCCAGGTTGATGCTTCAACGACTCGCAGGTTCGGTGGGACTGGGCTTGGATTGGCTATATGTCGTCAGCTTGTGCAGCTTATGGGAGGAGAGATAGGGGTGAACAGTCTCGAAAACAAAGGTTCGGAGTTCTGGTTTATCCTTCCTTTTAAAAAGCAGACGAGCCTGATCAAAGATAGGCAGGATGCAAAGAAAGATGATGAGGTCACAAAGCTTCAGCCCATAACAAATAAGCATGATGAAGCTCCTCGCAGAAAGATCAGGCTGCTGCTTGCAGAGGACAGCAACGTCAATCAGAAGGTGGTGATGGGTATTCTAAGGAAGCTCGGCTACAATATTGACGTTGTCAGCAATGGGGCTGAAGTACTCAAGGCGCTTGAGGTCCTTACATACGATCTTGTCATCATGGATGTGCAGATGCCGGAAATGGATGGCCTGGAGGCAACACGTATTATCCGGAATCCACATTCAGCTGTACTCAATCATCATGTACCGGTAATTGCTCTCACGGCTCATGCCATGCAGGGTGACCGTGAGAATTGTATGCAGGCGGGTATGAATGATTATGTATCAAAACCAATAGACCCTTCTATACTGGTTGAAACTCTTAAAAAATGGCTGTAGTCTTTTTGAAAAAACAGGTTCGGGGTTGATGCCGGGAGTAAATCATTAACTGTTTTGTTCCCATTCTGCAAACAGCGTATTCAGTTCATTGCATAGTGTATGGTATCCATCAAGGATTTTAGCAGTTTCCTCCTGGCTTTTTTTATAGAAATCCTCTGTTGCCATCATGGTTTCAAGTGATTCTTTCTTTTGCTCAAGCCGGTTGATTTTCTGCTCTATCTCCTCAATTCTTTTTTTGTCTTTTTTAGCTGCGGAGGTTTTCTTTGTCAGCTCTTTCTCTTTCTCGCTGATTTGTGGAGGGGCACTCTGTTTTTTCTGCCGTCCGGCAGCGTCTTCTTTGCGTTCCGCCTCAAGGGCTTTTTCGGCTTTTTCCAGATATTCGGCATAGGTGCCGAGGTAGAGCTGAAGGGAGCCGTTTTTTATTTCTACCACCTTGTTGACGAGGCTGTCGAGGAAATAACGGTCGTGACTGACGATCAAAAGGGTTCCGTCATAGTATTCAAGCGAGTCGATCAGCATCTCTTTCGATCGCATGTCAAGGTGATTGGTCGGTTCATCCATGATCAGAAGGTTCGATGCCTGAAGCAGGATTTTTGCCAAAGCAACTCTTGATTTTTCGCCACCAGACAATACCCTGATCTTTTTATTGACGGCATCTCCGCTGAAAAGAAAGCATCCGAGAATATCCCTCACTTTTTTCTGGGCCTCAGAAGTTGGTGCAGAATCGACCATTTCTGTATAAACGCTTTTTTCTTGTGACAGGTTTTCCGTCTGGTGCTGTGCAAAGTAGTTCATAGTGACATTGTGTCCCATGGAAAGCTTGCCTTCAAAGTCAATTTGACCGGCCAGAATTTTGCAGAAGGTGGTTTTTCCTGCACCGTTTGAGCCTACAATTGCAATTCTGTCGCCTCGCATCACTTCCAGATCGATATCTTTCAGTACCTGTTTTTTTGTGCCGTCAGGAAGGATATAGGCTTTTTTGATGCCATCAAGCCGCATGACTTCACGTCCGGATGGATTTGCCTTTGGAAAACGAAAGGATATTCTTGAAAGATCTTCTTCCGGCGACTGCATATTTTTTTCCATTTTTTCCATCTGCCGCAACCGGCTCTGCGCCTGTCTGGCTTTGGTCGCCTTGTAACGGAAGCGATCGACAAACGCCTTCAACTCAGCTACTTTTTTGACGTCATTTGCATATTTACCCATCATCAGTTCATACCGCTCAGCCTTCTCCTTTTCATAGTATGAGTAGTTCCCCTTGTATTCATTGACCTGCGTGAATGCAATTTCCAGGGTTTTAGTGGTAAGCTTGTCAAGGAAAAAACGGTCATGCGACACAATGATGTAGCTGTGCTCATAGTTGAACAGATAATTTTCAAGCCAGCGCAGCGAGTCGATATCAAGGTGGTTTGTCGGTTCATCAAGCAGCAGCAGAGTCGGGTTCTGCAGCAGCAGTTTTGTAAGATGCAGGCGCATCTGCCATCCGCCTGAAAAATCCTTGACTTTTTTATGAAAATCTATTTCACTGAACCCGAGTCCACCGAGAACCTTCTCTGCATTGGACTGCATGGTGTAGCCTCCCAGATGGTCAAATTCATGCATTGCATCCGAAAAACGCTCTATAAGCTGGTGGTACGCTTCTCCTTCATAATCCTGACCAGGCAGAGCGAGCTCGTGTTCCATACGGGTTATTTTATCCGACAGCTCAAAAAGTCTTACGTTTGCCTGAAGGGCATATTGAAGTGCAGTTTTTTCAAGATCGGCATCAAACGAGATTTCCTGTGGAAGATAACCGATCGTTGTATCTGCCGATTTAAGGAATTGTCCAGTGATAATGAGTGCCGAATCGGTATTCGGGGCGCTTATAAGTCGCAGGAGAGTTGTTTTTCCTGTGCCGTTAAGACCGACAAGACTGACATGGTCTTTGTCTCCAACGCGGAATGAGGTATCGTTCAGGAGTTCTTTAGTGCCAACGCTGAGGGAGAGGTTTCTTGCTTCAAGCATGATATAGAGGACTTATGAAAAAGATCAGGATCATTGAAAAAATTTTATATATGGTGGAAAAGATACAATTTTTCACCAAAGCATCACTCTTCTTCATTGGATTGTAAAAAAAGGGAATATTATTTTCCAACCAATCTACTCCTGGTAGCTCTCATGAGTCATCGATTGACGTAAACAATATTGTTATAACCGGAAGCTGCCGGTCTCTCCTGTGTCATTTATGTGAATTTTTCTTGTTTTTGCCAATAAAAATTACCGTAAATGTGGGATGTGCTGCTTTATTTTAAATTATTATCGTTATAAATCGCAAGGATTTAGCGAAAAGGTCGTCGAAGAAGCAAACCCCGGTTTAATAATGATTATTACACATAGAGAAAGGACTGATTCAGTATGAGGGTAAAAATCAATCTGTTTATGGTGATGTTGTTTTTCTTCATCTCCATCCCACTGCATGCTGAAGAGAGTGTGAGCTGGGAACAGTGCGTCAGTGAGGCGGTAAAGGCGCATCCCGACCTCTATTCGGCTCTTGCTCTTGTACAGCAGGCCGAAGCCGATAAACGCATCACCCAGGGAGCGTTACTGCCTCAACTCAGTTTTGGCGTAAACTCTGCAGAGAACGGGAGCATAGGAAATGGAGCTGGATCATCTTCAGCCCTCTCCTATTCGTTGTCGGCTCAACAGCTGCTCTATGACGGGTGCAAAACCTCAAACCAGATTGCCAGCAATGCCGAAGCAATCAAGGCCGCCCAGTTCAACTATAACGCTGTTTCAGCCAATCTCCGTTTTGCCCTCCGTTCAGCATTCACCCAACTGCTCAAGGCACAGGATCTTGTCGGCCTTACGGTTGAGATTGCCGAAAGGCGAAAGAATAATGTCCGCCTGATCAGTTTGCGTTACCAGGGCGGACGTGAACACATCGGTTCACTCCGACAGGCTGAGGCCGACCTGGCGCAGGCGCAGTTTGAAGTCTCCCAGGCCCGGCGCGGCCTTGTGCTTGCCCAGACCAACCTTGCCTCAGCACTTGGCCGCGATATGCATCAGCCGATCAGGGTTCAGAGTGCGTTCAAGGCGAGCGACTTGACTGATGCAAAACCAAATCTTGCTGAGCTCGCAAAAAATCATCCGCTCTTTCAGCAGCTTGACACCAGAAGCAAAGCGGCACGTTTCGATCTTGAGGTTTCCAGAAGCGCCTTTTCACCCCAAATCTCCCTGACCTCATCGGTCGGGAGAGGTGCTTTTGACCGCCTGCCGACCGACGCTGTTGACTGGAGTGCAGGGGTTACGGTTTCCGTGCCCATTTATGAAGGCGGAAGCGCCCGGGCAAGGGTTGCCAAAGCCAGGGCTTATCTGAGCCAGCAGAATGCTCAGGAAAAGAGCGGCTACCTCGTGCTCTACAACGCGCTCGAACAAAGCTGGAAAAGTTTTCAGGATGCCCGTCAGCTGGTTCTTGTACAGACAAAACAGCTTGAGGCAGCCGCCGAGCGCTCTAAAATTTCCAATGCTCAATACTCGAATGGTCTTGTGACCTTCAACGACTGGGTGATTATTGAAAACAATCTTGTCAATGCGAAAAAGAATCTACTCAATGCCGAGGCGGATATGCTGATTGCCGAGGCTCAATGGATCCAGTCAAAAGGAGGAGCACTTGAAGGTCAGCAGGAATAAACTGGTATGGGGCATTACAATAGCAGTAGCAGTTCTTGGAGTTGGAGGATTCTTTCTCTTCAAGGGAACCCGCCAAACGGAAAAGCGTTTTGATGAAATCCATCCGTCAAGGGGAACCATTCGGTTAGTCATCTCGACGACCGGTGCGGTTGAGCCGCAGAACCGCGTTAAGATCCAGTCATCGGTCGGAGGAAGAATCGAGGAGATTCTTGTTGCTGAAGGCAGGCTGGTGAAGAAAGGTGCGGTGCTTGCCATGCTCAGTTCGACCGAGCGTGCAGCGCTGCTTGATGCCGCAAAGCTGCAAGGCAAAAGTGAAGAGAGCTACTGGAACAATGTCTATAAAAAAACCACCGTCCTTGCGCCTATGGACGGGCAGGTTATTGTGCGCAGTGTCGACCCTGGCCAGACGGTAACAACGAGTGATTCGCTGTTCGTGCTGTCGGATCATCTTATTGTCAAGGCATTTGTTGACGAAACCGATATCGGACGGGTGAAAATAGGGCAGAAGGCGTTGATCGGACTTGATGCCTATCCGGACATCAGGGTGAACGGTGCTGTTGAGCATATCTACTATGAATCACATCTGCAGAATAATGTGAACATCTATAATGTCGATATTATTCCTGACCGCATTCCCGATGTGTTCCGTTCAGGCATGAGTGCCAATATCAAAATCATTGTGCAGGAAAAGAACGGGGCGCTTCTGTTGCCGATCAGTGCTGTTCAGAATAGAAACGGCAAAACTTTTGTGCGCCAGAAAAGTGCCGATACTGATAAAGGGAGGCGCTACAAAAAGGTGGAGACCGGATTGCAGGATGGCAGCAATATTGAGATCCTTTCAGGTTTAACAGACAACTCCGTTGTCCTGATACCCGATACCACCTTTGTGCTGCCGAAAAACAAAGCTGGCGGCAATCCCTTTTCGCCCCAACAGCGCAGATCGAAACCATGAAAAGCATGCTTGAGCTTGTCGATGTTCACCGGACATACCTGATCGGTGAAAGCACGGTTAATGCGTTGCGCGGTGTTTCCCTGACCATAGAACAGGGCGAATTTGTTGCTATCATGGGTGCCTCTGGGTCAGGAAAATCCTCACTGTTGCAGATTCTCGGTCTTCTGGACAACCCCGACAAGGGCGAGTATCGGATTTTCGGCAATAATGTCAACACGATGTCGGAGGATGAGCAGGCGGGGGTGCGCAATAATGTTGCAGGGTTTGTCTTTCAGCAGTTTCATCTGCTTAAAAGGATGGACATTGTCGATAATGTCCGCCTTCCCTATATCTACAGTGGGATCAAGGGGGATTTTCGTCAGGCGGCTATTGAACGGCTCAAGATGGTTGGCCTTGACCACAGGATTGATCACACCCCTAATCAGCTTTCAGGAGGCGAACAGCAGCGTGTTGCCATAGCAAGGGCACTGGTTCGTGATCCATTGATCATTTTTGCCGATGAACCGACAGGCAATCTTGATACGAAGAATTCCGCTGAGATCATGAAGATCCTGCAAGGTCTTCATGCGGAGGGTAAAACCATCATCATGGTCACGCATGAAAACGATATCGCCGCGTATGCCGACCGGATCATTACCATGAGGGATGGTGTCATTGTCAGTGATGAGCGCAAACCGGGAACGGAGCCTTCTGTTGCTACTGCAGGAGAGAGCGGGTTTGACATCCATGGTTCCACAAAAGGGTCGCTTTTGCAGGATGGCCGGTTTATCGGATTTATCGCACAGGCTTTTCAGTCAATTCTGGCCAACAAGATGCGTTCTTTTCTCTCCGTACTGGGAATTCTTGTCGGCGTTGCATCAGTCATTGCCATGATGGCCCTTGGTGAGGGAGCCAAAGCATCCATGCAGGAACAGCTGAAATCAATGGGTTCCAACATGCTTTCGATCAGGGCCGGATCGGCCAAGATCAGGGGTGCCTCTCAGGGGGCTGGCGCTGTTGCACGTTTCACTTTTCCTGATGTGGATGAAATTGCTTCGCTGCATACGCTGGTAAAAAATGCCAGCGGTGTAGTCAACGGAGCTGGACGAATAGTGTACGGCAACAAAAACTGGAGCACAAGCCTGACCGGCGTGGGCTATGATTACGGCACGATGCGGGCAGCTGTGCCGACGATTGGACGATGGTTTACCCGTGACGAGATTCAGACCCGTGAAAAGGTGGCCATTATCGGCGTAACGGTTGTGAAGGAACTCTTTGGCACCACCAATCCGCTGGGCAAGACCGTAAAAATCAACAGAATCAATTTCACGGTTATCGGCATTGCTCCGGCGAAAGGATTTTCCGGACCGCAGGACGAGGATGACATCGTGATTATTCCGGTAAACACCGCCATGTACCGTGTGCTTGGCAAAACCTATCTCAGCGGTATTTTTGTCGAGGTTGCTTCGCCTACGTTAATTGAAAAGACGAAAGACGATATCAGTGCGCTGATTAGAAAACGGCACCGACTGAAAGAAGATGATGATTCTTTTAATATCAGGGACATGACTGAAATTCAGCAGATGCTCAGCAGCACAACACAGACAATGAGCCTTCTGCTTGGCTCCATTGCCGCCATCTCGCTGGTGGTCGGAGGTATCGGTATTATGAATATCATGCTGGTATCGGTGACTGAACGGACCAGGGAGATCGGGCTGCGTAAAGCAATCGGGGCAAGAAAAAACGATATCATGCTGCAGTTTCTTGTCGAGTCGGTTGGCATGACGGTCAGCGGCGGGTTGATCGGCATCATGCTGGGCATTGCCATCTCCCTCATTCTCTCCTATTTTGCCGGATGGACGGTAATAACCTCGCCGATATCGGTTGTGCTTGCAACGGCTTTTTCAGCACTTACCGGGATTTTCTTCGGCCTCTGGCCTGCCAGAAAGGCCGCGGAACTGAAACCTGTAGAAGCTCTCCGGTACGAATAGAAAGAGATGTCGAAAAAAAATCTTTTTTCACCGCAAGATTCTTTCAGAAACCGCGTCATACCTATTGCAGGCATGTGAAAGTTGTTCGATGTTTTTATGATGATGTACGTGTAAATATAACAGCAACGGGTCGGGTTATGAGTGTGTGTTGAGTGGTGATGATTCAGAATAGCACAAGTGACTGATGATTGATAGGTTAAGGCCTGACAGGTTGTTGTTTTTGATAGCGAAGAGGACTTTTCTTCTTCGCTATTTTTATTGGCGTTGTTCTATCCCGCCTGACGGCATTTCTGATCAAGCTAAAGGTAATGGCGTTGCACAAAATTATAGTGAAGTTTCCAAATGGTTTCGTCTTGCAGCTACTCAAGGAAATGTAAAGGCACAGATCACCCTCGGGTTGATGTATGAAAAGGGCTATGGAATTGATCAAAGCTTTACTGAAGCGCATAATTGGTATAAGCTTGCAGCTGATCAGGGCAGTTCAACAGCTGAGCAAAAAATCGTCGAACTGGAAATGCTTTAAACGATCCGAAAGCTTTTAAAGAAAATCAACTTGCGGTTGATCATGAGTATGCCTCTCGCCTGGTAAATCTCCGCGCAACATCAATTGATCGTGATGATCGTAGCGTTCCGCTAATTGTATCAACTCTCCTTTTTATCGTATTCCCTCATATACTTCAATGGGCTTCACGAAGACTCCTGTTTTATTTCCGAAACTGGTCGTTTTGGTAGTGAGTTCTATGCTGGTTAAGTATATATTAAATATATTATATATATAAAATGGCGTTATTTGACCAAAAAAGGCGATATATAGTTGAGAATATATGGTAATTTGTATATTACTTAAAGTTGTGTTTTGACCGTTCATCCAATCCTGAAGATGGGAAAAAGAAATGAACGCGATATGTGGGATAGCGATGGAGATAAAAACGTTTTGTGACTCTAAGGTAATCCGGCTGAAAAAAACGCTGATTTTCGTTTTTTTATCAATTCTGTTTTTTGCACCGCTAAAAGCCGCTTTACCGGTAAATATGTCAGAACTTCGTTCAGCAGCGCAAAAAGGAAATGCAGTTGCTCAATTCAGTCTCGCCGGAATCTACTATAATGGTTATGGAGTAGATCGAAATTATGTTTTAGCAGTTAAATGGCTTTATCTCGCGGCCGGGCAGGGGTTTGCAAAGGCTCAGTACAATCTTGGAGAGATGTACTATCTGGGTCATGGTGTAGAGCAGAATTATACTGAAGCATTAAAATGGTATCGTCTTGCCGCAGCGCAGGGTATGCCGGATGCCCAGTATAATCTTGGGGTATCATATGCCACAGGTAAAGGCGTTCAGCAAAACTTAGCGGAAGCATTTAAATGGTATCGCCTTGCAGCTGCGCAGGGAGATGCAAAGGCTCAATATAATCTCGGTGTATTATACTCTAAAGGGGCAGGAATTGAGCAGAATGAAGCAGAAGCAGTGAAATGGTATCGACTTTCTGCTGAAAAGGGACATATAATGGCTCAAAATAATCTTGGAGTGATGTACGCAAAGGGTAATGGTGTAAAGCAGAACTTAACTGAAGCTGCAAAATGGTTTCGTATGGCAGCAACGCAGGGAAATGAAAAGGCGCAGCTCACTCTCGGGCTGATGTATGAGAAAGGGTACGGGATTACAAAAAACCATTCTGAAGCTGAAAAATGGTATCGCCTTGCTGCTGAACATGGTAATGTAATAGCACAGCAGAAAATTGTTACCATGTATGCTAATGGCCGGAAGTGAAGTGCGAAACACTCTTGCGGCTGGAAAAACTCGGTGTCAACTTCCAGTTTTTGTAATCGCCATCTTAAAAAAGTCATTTACTGGTATTGTCTTCCGTAGGATAGACACAAAGTTATTACAGTTACACACCCGAGCGTGCTCCGTTTATCTTTGGATGATTGAGAGCAAAGGCGTTGCAATTGATGCTTTTCCGGATTGGAAGATATTGGATGAATTGCAATAGCTGTGTCAAAATCTATCCAGATAACTTCAGTACCTTCTAAATTACGACCTCGCCGGGCAAGAAATTTACCGGCTGGAGTGGTACGCTCATATGGTTTAATTTCGCAAAGCTACTTTTCGCCAACTCCCGGAAAGGAAAAGTCCCCGATAGCCTGACCGATAAGAGCGGGTGACGTAGCAATGATTAACCCCTCTTTTCTGAAGACATAAATTTTAGCATCCACTCTGTAACTTCGTGAACGGATGTATCCGCCTCTTCTGAAGCAAAAAAAGCTTTATCCTGAATTTCCTCAGTATCAGCATATCTGCCGAAGAGAAAAGCAAATAAAAGCGAAAGTATGAAGAACTTTCTTGAAATCCTTGACGTGCAGCGTCTGTTATTTCTTTTGGGCATTAAAAATTAATACTTGGCCGGTATGAATCTGCAAAAAGGAAAGGTGAATTCCAAAATATGCGGATAATAACTATATCAAAATCTATATCACTAAAGTCAGGGGAAAAAACATTATCAGAAAAAAAATAATACATCTGAACCTGATAGTTTCTTCTTACAAACTTTAGAAGCTTAAATCGCCATGTCCATTAACATTATTAATTCTAATAGTGCTCATGAAGCAAAAAAGAAAAACCTTATGAACGGTTGGTGGGTACGATGAAAAAAACAAACAGTGAATATATATTTATTCTATATAACGCTATTATACTTGCTAATTCACATTATGATTTATTAAGATGAAAAACAAGAAAATTAATTTTATCCAACTTCTTTTGCATCCAATATCAGATTAATGAAGTAATTCAGAAAAAAGAATAATACGATCCACTAAGGAAGTATGCTTATTTGATGTCGGCTTTCTCTTTGTTTTCAAATCATGAGTCGATAGCGGCAGCATGACTATTTTCTCCTTCGCATTACGTATTGAGCAAGGGGAGTGTAAGGGATTAGGCCGGTATGCGGTACAATTATATTTGGTTGAAGTTATCAGGATATATTATTTATATTACTTTAATGCTACGATATTCAGGTTAATTGAGTGAGATCTCAACCACACTAATAGATGATTCAATAATGTCACAGGAAGAAGCGAACGTTTTCCTCGAGAAGATGAAAAATGATGCCGCGTTTAGAGAGGCAGTTATAAGAATTGAAGATGTAAAGGCAAAGATGGAGTATATCCATCGAAAGGGATATTGTTTTACGTCGGATGAGCTTGAATTTGCTGTGGTTACAATGCAGGCGTGAAAAGTTTAATACAGGTGAGAAACATATTGACGAAGGAAAATAGATAAGAAATAGATAAGATTATATAGGTAAGAGTGAAAGCAGGGTTTCCTCAACTGAAGTAAAGAAAACAAAACACCCCGAAGTGCAACTGCGGGGTGTTTTGTTTTTTATGTCGAGCGTCTCAGGTCAGGATGCCAGGGCCGCCTGCACTTTTTTAGCTGCATCACGCAGCCCATTGGCTGAAATGAGGTTTAATCCTGAGTCATCAAGCATTTTTTGTGCTATCGGGGCATTGGTTCCTTCGAGTCTTACAATTACCGGCAGGTGAAGGCCGATCTTTCTTGCAGCTTCAATAATGCCGCCTGCAACACGGTCACAGCGAACAATGCCGCCGAAAATGTTGACAAGAATTGCCCTGACATTTTTGTCGCTCAGAATAATCTTGAATCCCTCTTCAACAGTCTGTGGACTTGCTGACCCGCCAACGTCAAGGAAGTTTGCCGGTTTTCCGCCAGCAAGCTGGATCATGTCCATGGTAGCCATTGCCAGTCCTGCGCCGTTAACCATACAGCCTACATTACCATCAAGGCGGACATAGTTGAGATTTGATTTTGACGCTTCAACTTCAAAAGGATCTTCTTCGCTGATATCCCTCAGTTCAAGAAAATCTTTATGGCGGAAGAGTGCATTGTCATCAAAATTGATTTTGGCGTCAAGTGCCAGCACCTTGCCTTCTTTGGTAACTACCAAGGGGTTGATTTCAGCAATAGCTGCATCTATCGAGGTGTATGCATGGTAAAGAGCAATTATAAAGCGAACGGCATTACGGAACTGATCGTCCTTAAGTCCAAGGAAAAAAGCGGCTTCCCGTGCCTGAAAATCCTGTATTCCATAGAGAGGATCAATCTGGATTTTCAAGAGTTTTTCAGGAGTCTCTTCAGCTACGGTTTCAATTTCCATGCCGCCTTCAGTCGAAACCATCAGAACATTCCTTGAAGTTGACCGATCAAGGGTGATGCCGACATAAAACTCTTTTTCAATATTCATGCCCTCTTCAACAAGCAGGCGTCTGATCTCTTTGCCTTCAGGTCCTGTCTGATGGGTAACAAGAGTCTTGCCAATTAATTCCTGGGCAATATCAAAAGCTTCCTCAGGTGACTTGGCAAGCTTTACCCCTCCGGCTTTACCCCTGCCACCGGCATGAATCTGTGCTTTAACAACCACTACGGGGCTGGTCTGCTGAGCAAAGAGCTGTTCAGCAGCCTGTTTTGCTTCTTCAGGTGAATATGCTACAATTCCTTTTGGTACGGCAACCCCGAATTTTCTCAGGATATCCTTGCCTTGATATTCATGAATGTTCATATTGTTGGGTCTTGGGTTACTGACTACAGTTTGCAAAATAATGCCGGGGAAAGCCCGAAATTGCGCAAAGACCACAGTATAATGAAAAATACGATTACGATAAAGTCTTGGAGCACCAACAAAACAATATTTATTCAATAATTATGATGGAATTTACGTATTGCATGGAGCTTGCTTTCCGCGAGGCAATAAAGGCTTTTGAACGAAAGGAGGTTCCTGTAGGTGCGGTTGTTCTTGACAGTAATGGTCATGTTATCGGAAAAGGGTATAACCAGGTGGAAGCGCTTTGCGATGCTACTGCTCATGCGGAAATGATTGCGCTGACTTCGGCCATGGCAACACTCGGCAGTAAGTATCTCAATGATTGTACTCTTGCAGTTACTCTGGAGCCTTGCCCGATGTGTGCCGGAGCTATTGTCAATGCAAAAGTTGGGAGGCTTATTTTCGGAGCGTATGATCCAAAAATGGGAGCTTCAGGAACGGTTATGAATGTGACCGGTTGCGGGCAGCTCAACCATCAGCCGGAGGTTTTTGGTGGCATTATGGAGAATAAATGCCGCAGTCTGCTTCAGGATTTTTTCAGGGAGTTGCGACAGAAACCATAAGAGTTTTTAAGAATAGGACTTATGCGTCCTATTCTTCGCTTTGTTTAGTGCTTATGTTCTCCCTGATAATCTGTTTCAGTGAGCTGGCAAGGTGGGAAACAATGTCCTGAGTTATGCCGCCTCCTGTAGATGGTTGCTGGATGGTGTCGAGGCTATCCATTCCGGCGTTTTTGACTGCCTTGCTGATGGTTACTGAGAGGATCGGATTGCACTCCTTGACGATCTCTTTCAGCATGAATGAGGCCTCAAACATGCTTTGCTGAATAATTTCCTTTTTGTCTTTTTCCGTCATTGCCTGGCACTGGTGGGTTGCGATAATACCGGCAAGGCAGGTGAGATAGGTATTGGTTGAGCCCGCAAGAAAAAGATTGAGAAAAAACGGGGTCAGCAGGTTTCCACCCGGCAGCAGAGACGACAGGGTATTGCTGAATGAGGCCTGTATAATAGGCTTGATGTGGGCTGGTAATTCCTCCTTTCTGAAATCAGAAAGCGGCAGGGATTCATAGACTGAGCGAACAAGCTTGATGAACTCTCTCAGGTGCTGTTCGCGGTTGTGGATAGTATAGATATTCCATATCACCTTGATGTTGTTCATCAGTGAAGTGGTTGTTCCGTAAGAGGTGTTCTGGGCAAAAGCCCCCACAAAAAAGTTTTTTGTGGCAATCTGCTTGGTGATGTTGAGCGAGTCGACCTCGAGAAACTTGAGGTTGGTTCTTACCCAGCGTTGATCTTTCTGCTGTTTTGATGCATCCGGATGCATGGAGTGAACCGGCAATCTTCCAGCCATATAGCCGGTATAGATTTCCATTTCCCTGGTGTTTTCATGTTCCGGCAACAGCGGAACTTTCGGAATTGAAAAAAACCGGATAGTTGTAAAAAGTGCGGCAAAAAGGAGTGCTGCGCTGAAAATAAGGAAAACCATCCCCGCATAGGGGTGGAATGAATCGAGAAGCTTTGCTGCCGTATGTAACTGATTGACTATGAAGACAATCAAGAGGAGTATGACCGCCAGAAGTGCGGTATACAAAAATGAGTATGCTTTTCTTTTCATATCGGCAGTTTTTTGAGACGGGGTTTAACCGTCAGAAAAGAAGTTCTCTATTGCAGTAAGATACTCGTTTTTCCTGCCGTATAATCCTCTAAGAAATAGTTTCCGGTTTCGGGAGTCTTATAGAGTGGTCACGGCTGAATTGATAGTCCAGAAAAATATCTTCTGCTGCTGGAAGCTGCCATTTCCCGTTTGCCAGTCTGTTTGTTGTTTCCTTGAGGCGGTATGTCAATTGGCCGCATGTCCAGCAATCATAATTAGCCATGCCAGTACAGAGGCATGTTTTCTCTTTGATAACAAGCGGTTCTCCGGGTTTCCTTGCTGCAAGCGCCTGGTAATACTCGTCGATATAGGTGCATGTTCCGCCATTTTCAAGCAGATAGCCAAGTCCTTCGCAGTTCGGCTTTATTGCATAGCGCAATGTCGGCGACTCAGTCAGCATCCGCATTGGATAACCTGTGGTTGACGCCATATTGACAACAATATCCTCCTCGCGTGCATTGATATAGTGCTGCTTGACTTCTGAAGGCAGACCGGCTTCCTTGCTTATGGTAAATCGGGTTGCAACCTGTACACCTGCAGCTCCCGCTTTAAGATAATCAACAGCATCGGTTCCTGTAAAAATTCCACCGGCAGCGATGACCGGAATGTTCAACTCTTCTTTTTTCAGGAAAGCAAGAACTTCAGCGAAGATGGTCTGAAGATCAACCTTCTGCCAGTCATCTGCTCCAAAGCCGAGGTGACCTCCGGCAAGTGGTCCTTCGACTATAATGTAGTCAGGCAGTCGATCAAGGCGTACTGCCCGTTTCAGAAAGATGGAAAGAGCCCTGACTGAGGATATAATAATACCGATTTTAACGTCGCGAAATCTTGGGTGCGCCTGAATGAGGTCAAGGGTGCGGAGGTTGAGGCCTGCGGCAAGGGTCAAGCCGTCAATGCCGCCATCCATGGCTGCACACAGTCTGACTCTCAGCGTTTCGACAGCACTGTTCATGGTCAGTTTTTCCATGCAGTTCAAAAAAATCGCGCCTTTACCGGTTTTTTGGGACACCGTATATTCGATATACTTTTTTTGTGATTCAGCCAGCTCTTCGAGGTCAAACAGCACAGCAGATTTATCAGGGTTGCCGCTGTATGCTGCGTACTTTTTCCTTTTTCCGCTTACATACGATGTTTTGAATATTCTGTCGCAGACATAGCCGATCAGGGCGTCGGAAATATGGCCGATCCCGCCAAGTTTTTCAGCAGCGAGGGCAAGTTCGGTTGTTGAGATATTAACTCCCATGCCACCGATAATGATGGGCACATATTCTTTTCCGCCTATTTGTAACCTGAAATTGTCTACGTTCATTGTCTTTTTATCAGTATAAGAGCATTTACAGATCATTCATACCACTGAGTGACAAGGATCCGGAAAGCGAGCTGCCGGTACCCTTCGCCAAAAATTACTTAAGATATCATATTTCGATTTATAAATCTATAGACTTTTCTTAGAAAAAGCCTTGCTTTACAACTCTCCGCAGCATTCTTCGGGAGAAGTTTAACGGTATGGTGTGGATGAAGTTTGAGAAAAGGTTTGTAGAATATTAAATTGCAGGCCAACTAACGAGGAAAATATTTCCGGAATTAAAAAGAATCCAGAAAAAGGGGATCACTACTATGATAAAACTGGTGTTGTTGCGGCATGGAGAGAGTCAATGGAACCGTGAAAACCGATTTACTGGATGGTATGATGTTGACCTGAGCGATCAGGGAAGGACCGAGGCTGCATATGCCGGTAAACTGCTTCAGGAGGAAGGGTTTGTATTTGACGTTGCCTACACCTCGGTTCTTAAACGCGCCATAAGGACCTTGTGGAGTGTGCTTGATGCAATGGATTTGATGTGGATTCCTGTTTTCAAGAGCTGGCGCCTTAACGAGCGTCATTATGGTGCCCTTCAGGGACTAAACAAGTCTGAAACATCGCAGAAGTATGGCGAAGAACAGGTGCTTGTATGGCGGAGAAGTTACGATACACCGCCTCCTGTGCTTGAGAAAAGTGATGAGCGCTATCCCGGTGCAGATCCCCGCTATGCAGCTCTCGATGAATCGGAGATTCCGCTCAGTGAATGTCTGAAAGATACCGTGGACCGTTTTCTCCCTCTATGGCATGAAACAATAGCGCCGGAAATCCGTAAGGGCCGGAAGGTCATCATAGCGGCTCATGGAAACTCTCTTCGTGCACTGGTCAAATATCTTGATAATATTTCCGAAGAGGATATTGTCGGTGTGAACATCCCGACGGGCATTCCACTGGTCTATGAGCTTGATGATAACCTTAATGCTATCAGAAGTTATTATCTCGGAGATCAGGATGCCCTGAAAAAGGCTGTTGACGCTGTAGCCAGTCAGGGAAAAGCATAGATCAACCCCGTAAAGCTGTGGTAGGTTGTTTTGTTAAAAAACTTTTATATTCTGCACTTTGATTTGTCGATCGCCTTTTTTTTGAAACTGTTTGAAAAGTTGTGCCTGAAAATATGAACGTTAAGATAAATGCGGGGCTCTATGATCCTCAGTTTGAGCATGATGCCTGCGGTGTAGGGTTTGTTGCCCATATCAAAGGCGTCAAGTCCCATGAAATTGTAGAGCAGGGCTTAAAAATAAATGAGAATCTGAAACATCGCGGAGCCTGTGGCTGTGAAAAGAATACCGGTGATGGAGCAGGAATTCTTCTTCAGATCCCTGACAAGTTTCTTCGAAAAGTTTGTGCAGAAAGAAATATTGAACTTCCCCCGGAAAATCAATATGGCGTAGGAATGCTCTTTCTGCCTCCGGATATATCTCAGAGGCGTGCTATTGAAGATATCTGCCGTTTGATGATTCAGGCAGAAGGTCAGAAATTTCTCGGGTTCAGAAAAGTTCCGACCAGCAACGCTACCCTTGGTGAAACAGCACGCTCTGAAGAGCCCGTTGTCAAACAGCTTTTTGTAGGCTGGGGCAAAGATATTACTTCAGAACTTGAATTTGAAAGGAAGCTCTATATCATCCGCCGCCGCATAACGAAGCGCGTCAAATACACAGCAGGACTTCTCGGTAGCAGTTATTTCTATATTTCAAGTCTTTCCGGCAGGACTATTATTTATAAGGGCATGCTTCTGCCAGAGCAGGTAGGAGAGTTTTATCCTGAACTGCATGATCCTGAAATGGAAAGTGCCATTGCCATGGTGCACTCCCGTTTCAGTACAAATACATTTCCAAGCTGGGACAGGGCGCATCCCTACCGGTATCTCAGCCATAACGGTGAGATCAATACGCTCAGGGGCAATGTCAACTGGATGAACGCAAGGGAGAAAACCATCCGTTCGCAAGTATTCGGTGATGCACTTGAGGATATCAAGCCGGTAATTATGGAGGATGGCAGCGATTCGGCCATTCTCGACAATACTTTTGAGTTTCTCGTCCTTTCAGGTCGTTCTCTGGCACATGCAGCCATGATGATTATTCCGGAACCCTGGACAGGCAACAATGCGATGTCCCCGGAGAAAAAAGCCTTCTACGAGTTCCACAGCTGTCTTATGGAGCCATGGGACGGACCTGCATCGGTAACCTTTACTGACGGGGCTCAGATCGGCGCCGTACTTGACCGTAATGGCCTTCGCCCTTCACGTTACTATATCACAAAGGATGACCTTGTTATTATGGCATCAGAGGTCGGAGTGCTTGATATTGCTCCGGAACGGATTCTCAAAAAGGATCGTCTCCAGCCAGGCAAAATGTTTCTTGTCGATACCGTTGAAGGCCGCATTATTTCCGATGAAGAGATTAAGCAGAGCATTGCCGGTGAACAGCCTTATGGTGAGTGGATTTCACGTAATACCATTGACCTGGAGGCACTTGAAGACCATCCTCAGCTTAAAAACCCTGATGAGGACAAGTACAGCCTGACCGCGCGCCAGAAGGTGTTCGGTTATACTCAGGAAGATATCTACCTGCAGATAAAGACGATGAGCGAGAAAGGGGTGGAGCTTGTAGGGTCGATGGGCAACGATACACCTCTGGCTGTGCTTTCAAATAAATCGAAATTGCTGTACGACTATTTCAAACAGCTTTTTGCCCAGGTCACCAATCCGCCGATTGATTCACTTCGGGAGGAGCTTATAACTTCCACAACGGTAATGCTTGGCACCGAAGGCCAGCTGCTTGAACCGTCAGAGGTGAATTGCCGCAGGATCAGGCTGCCTCATCCTATTTTAACCAACCAGTACCTTGAAAAAATCCGGGGTATTGAACAACCCGGTTTCAGAGCTGTTACTCTTCCGATATTTTACGAAGTATCGCAAGGCGGCAAGGGGATTGAATCGGCCATGCAGGATCTTTACCGCCATGCTGAACAGGCGGCAGGCAAGGGAGTCAATATTATTATCCTTTCCGACAAGGGAGAGATCGAAAAAGATCGTGCACCGATTCCGGCTTTGCTTGCTGTTTCAGGCCTGCACAACTTCCTTATCAATGCAGGTATAAGGACAAAGATCGGCCTGGTGCTTGAATCGGCTGAGCCAAGGGCTGTGCATCACTTCGCCATGTTGATCAGTTACGGCGCAGGTGCAATCAATCCCTACATGGCTTTTGAAACAATCCATTCACTCGTCGAATCAGGTCAGATAAAACTGGATGAGAAGGGTGCAGTTAAAAATTATATCAAGGCCGCTGTCAAGGGTGTTGTGAAAACAATGGCTAAGATGGGTATTTCAACAATCCAGAGCTACCGCGGCGCCCAGATATTTGAGGCTGTCGGTCTCAATACCCAGCTTGTTGACGCTTATTTTACCAAGACTCCGACCCGTATTGAAGGCATCGGGATAGATATAGTAGCTGAAGAGGTTCGCAAACGTCATGAATCGGTCTTTCCACCTACAGGCAACAAGGTTAATCGCGGTCTTGAAGCCGGAGGTGAAAGAAAATGGCGGTATAACGGCGAATATCATCTGTTCAGCCCTGAGGCCATCCATATTCTGCAGCACTCATGCAGAACCAGCAACTATGAGCTGTTTAAAAAATATGAGAATCTTATAGACGACCAGAGCGAGCATCTCTGTACAATCCGCGGCTTGATGGATATCAAGTTCAGCAAGCATCCTGTGCCGATTGAGGAAGTAGAGCCGGTTGAAGCTATTTTCAAAAGGTTCAAGACCGGAGCCATGTCTTATGGATCCATCAGTCAGGAGGCTCACGAAACACTTGCCATAGCCATGAACAGGCTTGGAGGCAGGAGCAATACCGGTGAAGGCGGCGAAGATCCGGAACGCTTCAAAAGGGATGCCAACGGCGATTCGAGAATGTCTGCCATCAAGCAGGTTGCCTCCGGAAGGTTCGGTGTTACCAGTGAATATCTTGCCAGTGCCAACGAGATTCAGATCAAGATGGCTCAGGGAGCAAAGCCAGGCGAAGGCGGACAGCTTCCGGGATCCAAAGTCTATCCATGGGTAGCCAAGGTTCGTCATTCAACCCCCGGTGTGGGTTTGATTTCGCCACCACCCCATCACGATATCTATTCAATCGAGGATCTTGCGCAGCTTATACATGACCTGAAAAATGCCAACCATACGGCACGTATCAACGTCAAGCTTGTTTCTACCGTTGGTGTAGGCACTATTGCTGCTGGTGTTGCCAAGGCTCATGCTGATGTTGTGCTTATCAGCGGTCATGATGGCGGAACAGGCGCGTCGCCGGTTTCAAGTATCATGCATGCAGGCATGCCATGGGAACTCGGTCTTGCTGAAGCCCACCAGACGCTTGTACTCAACAATCTGCGCAGCCGGATTGTTGTTGAGGCTGATGGTCAGCTTAAAACCGCACGTGATATTGTTATTGCAGCCTTGCTTGGTGCTGAGGAGTTTGGTTTTGCCACCACAACTCTTGTCGTAATGGGTTGTGTTATGATGCGCTGTTGTCAGGACGATTCCTGTGCAGTTGGTGTTGCCACCCAGAATCCGGAACTTCGCAAGCATTTCAAAGGCAAACCGGAGCATGTTGAAAACTTCATGCGCTTTCTTGCCGAGGGCGTACGGGAGTACATGTCGCGTCTCGGTGTTCGTTCAATCAATGAACTTGTCGGTCATGCCGAACTGCTCTCCATGAAAAAATCGGTCAATCACTGGAAAGCTCATGGTATCGATCTTTCCAAGATTCTCTACAAGGCGGAGGCTGACGAACTGGAAACCAGTTACTGCACCATTGATCAGGAGCATGGTCTTGACGACAGTCTCGACCGCACCATGCTGCTCTCCATTTGCGAGCCGGCTATCAAAAGAAAGGAAAAGGTTTTCAGTACGCTTACGATCCGCAACACCAACAGGGTTGTCGGTACGCTTGTCGGCTATGAAGTCACTAAAGCGTATGGATCTGAAGGACTGCCTGATGATACTATCCATTTGAAATTTTCCGGTTCTGCCGGTCAGAGTTTCGGTGCATTTATTCCGAACGGCATGACGCTCGAACTTGAAGGTGATGCCAACGACTATGTAGGTAAGGGACTTTCCGGTGGCCGGATTGTTGTCTATCCCTCAAAAGGCTCTTCTTTCGTACCGGAAGAGAATATCATTATCGGTAATGTCGGTTTTTACGGCGCAACTTCCGGTGAAGCCTTTATAAGAGGAATGGCTGGCGAACGCTTTTGTGTTCGTAACAGCGGCTTGAATGCTGTTGTCGAGGCTATAGGTGATCATGGCTGCGAATATATGACCGGCGGAACCGTAATTATTCTCGGAAAAACCGGACGGAACTTCGCTGCCGGCATGTCGGGCGGTATAGCCTATGTCTACGATGTGGAGGGTACGTTTGCCGAAAACTGCAACCATGAGATGGTCGGACTCTATTCGGTTGATGACCCGATGGAACTTGCAGGAGTTCAGTCCATGATTGAAAGGCATGTTGAGTATACAGGAAGCGAACTTGGCCGGGCAATTCTAGCAGACAGGGATATTCTGCGCCAGCGTTTCGTCAAGGTTATATCGCATGATTACCAGAGGGCTCTTGATGCGATGGCCGAAATTGAGGCTGCAGGGATCACCGGTGACGAAGCTGTTATGGCATCGTTCGAAAAAAATGTTCATGATCCGGCGCGTGTTTCAGGAAATTGATATCGAAAAAGGGCCGCAGAGTCCTGTTTTGAAAAGATTAAACTATTGATATGGGCAAAGTTAAAGGTTTTATGGAGTACCAGAGAGCATTGCCTGCTGACAGGGAGCCTCTCGAAAGAATAAAAGATTGGCAGGAGTTCCATAAGGAGATGCCTGAATCGGAATTGCAGAAACAGGGTGCTCGCTGTATGGATTGCGGTACACCCTACTGCCACACCGGGTTCATGCTGAGCGGGATGACGAGCGGATGTCCGATCCACAATCTTATTCCCGAATGGAATGACTACGTCTATAAAGGTTTCTGGCATGAGGCTTATGACCGGTTGATGAAAACCAATAACTTCCCTGAGTTTACAGGAAGGGTCTGTCCGGCCCCGTGTGAGGGCTCCTGCGTTCTTGGGATTGTTGAGCCTCCGGTCACCATCAAGAACATAGAGTGCTCGATTATTGAGCATGCATTTGCCAAAGGCTGGGTGGAACCGAAGACAATTGCCTATAGAACCGGGAAAAGGGTTGCCGTTATTGGTTCCGGTCCTTCCGGACTTGCCTGTGCTGACCAGCTTAACAAAGCCGGACACAGCGTAACGGTTTTCGAGCGGGATGAGCGTATCGGGGGTCTCATGATGTTTGGTATTCCGAACATGAAACTCGACAAGAAGCGGGTTGTCGGGCGCCGAATTGATCTGATGAAAGAAGAGGGCGTCATTTTCATGGAAAGCACCGAGGTTGGTGTCGATTATCCGGCCGATAAGCTGCTCGAAGAGTTTGATGCTGTAGTACTCTGTACAGGCGCAACCAAACCCCGTGATCTAACTGCCGAGGGCCGCGAATTTCCGGGCATCCATTTCGCAATGGATTTTCTTCGCTCAAGCACCACAGCCCTGCTTGAAGAGAGTGCCCCGGTTCTGTCTGCAGCAGGAAAAAATGTTGTTGTTATCGGCGGCGGAGATACCGGTACAGACTGTGTCGCGACATCATTGCGCCAGGGGTGTAAGAGCGTCATACAGCTCGAAATTATGCCTAAGCCGCCGCTTGAGCGTCAGCTCGACAACCCCTGGCCCGAATGGCCGAAAACCTTTAAAGTCGATTACGGACAGGAGGAAGCGGCACTTGTGCAGGGTGAAGATCCGAGAAAGTATTCGATGATGACCAAAAAATTTCTTGCCGACGAAAAGGGAGCACTGAAAGCCGTTGAGGTTTCCGAGGTGGAGTGGGTTAAAACAGATGGAAGATATGCTCCTCTTCCTGTTGCAGGAACCGAGCAGATTATTCCAGCCGAACTTGTGCTGCTTGCCATGGGCTTTATAGGGCCTGATGAACATCTTCTGCAGCAGCTTCAGGTTGCACAGGATGAACGATCAAATATAAAGGCTACCGACAAAAAATATCTCACCAACCGCGAACGCATATTTGCTGCCGGTGATGCCCGCCGGGGACAGAGTCTTGTAGTCTGGGCAATCCAGGAAGGTAGAGGCGCCGCACGTGAGTGTGACCGGTTCTTGATGGGTGAAACAAGCCTGCCCTAAACGATTGAGGGAGTTTATACGTTATAGCCCGTACATTAATGAATATCTTTTTAATCAAGTCGGCTTATGGAACAGCAAAAACTCAGGGAACTCCTCGAAACGCTTCACCAGGAGCTTGAACAGGTTGATTCCGTAGATACAACCACACTGGCGGTTTTAACGAACCTCAGAGAGGATATAAGCAAACTTGTTTCTGAAGAGGTAGGTGAAGACATTCATGAAAACGAATCTCTTATGGAGCGAATGGGTGAGGCTGTTGATCATTTTGAGGCCGGCCATCCCAAATTGAGCATGACCATTCAGCATGTGCTGGACAGTCTGGCAAATATGGGATTTTGAAGAACTGCTTTATTAACATATTGAAGGCTTGAGTGTTTCATGACAAGAGAAAGAGAAACGGGAAAAGGTAAAGCAAGGGGTGGTAACGGTAACAGTACCGACCAGGTTTTCTGTTCATTCTGCGGAAGAAGTGCACAGGAGTCAGCCAGTATGGTTGCGGGTCCGAGAGCATTTATCTGTGACCGTTGTATAAAAACTTCCTATGAGATATTGCGCAAGGAGCTCAGTGCCATACAGCAGCCTGAGCGACCTTCTGAGAAGCCGTTTCAGCCGCGTCTGGTAAGCCCGAAAGCTATCATGGACTCCCTCGACCAGTATGTTGTGGGTCAGGAGACTGCCAAAAAATCGCTTTCGGTAGCGGTATACAATCATTATAAAAGGATCGAGTCACAGGAATGGACGCGGGATGACGATGGCGTTGTTATTGAGAAGAGCAATATTCTTCTTATCGGACCTACCGGTACGGGAAAGACTCTTCTTGCCCAGACGCTTGCCAATCTTCTTGAAGTTCCGTTTTCAATTGTAGATGCTACTTCGTTGACTGAAGCCGGCTATGTCGGTGATGATGTTGAAACCATTCTTGCCCGTCTGCTTCATGCTTCTGATTTTAATCTTGAGCGTGCAGAGCGCGGCATTATCTATGTTGACGAGATTGATAAAATTGCCCGTAAATCGGCCAATGTCTCAATTACCCGCGATGTTTCCGGCGAGGGTGTACAGCAGGCTCTTTTGAAGATTCTTGAGGGTGCTGTAGTTGGCGTTCCGCCAAAGGGAGGTCGTAAACATCCCGAACAGCAGTTGATCAACATCAACACCAAGAACATTCTCTTTATATGCGGAGGCGCGTTTGAAGGCCTTGACCGTCTGATTGCCCGAAGGGTCTCAAAATCGTCAATGGGCTTCGGTGCAAAGGTTAAGCATGGTCAGACTGGCTACGATCCTGAAATCCTGAAGCTTGTCATGCAGGACGATCTGCACGAGTATGGGCTGATACCGGAATTCATCGGGCGCCTGCCGGTCATTTCGACCCTTGAAATGCTTGATGCAAAGGCATTGCGTAACATTCTTGTAGAGCCTAAAAACGCCATTACCAGGCAGTACAAAAAGCTGTTTGAAATGGATGGAGTTGATCTTGAGTTTACCGACGAGGCTCTGGACAAAGTTGTCGGGATTGCCATCGAGCGGGGAACCGGGGCCCGTGCACTGCGCTCCGTGCTTGAAAATGTGATGATCGACATTATGTTTGAGCTGCCTTCAATGAAAGGCATCCATAAATGCATCATTACGGCCGACACGATAGAGAATAAAGCTGCTCCGGAGTATGTTTCAGGTACCAGGAAGCAGAAAAAAATCGCATAAAGTGCAAAACAGGGGTTTGTCTCCTTTGCATTTTATAAATGATATTCTATATTTCGACCCATTCGAAAGGGACGATTAGCTCAGTTGGTTAGAGCGCTACATTGACACTGTAGAGGTCAGTGGTTCGAATCCACTATCGTCCACCCACACACACCTAAAGGCCTGCAAAGATATGACGTTGCGGGCTTTTTTTATTCCCCCTTCACAGCTGCGCTTGTTCCCTGGGAGCGCTGAGCCCCAGCTCGGCACCAAGAACGGAAAACGAGCGGAGCATTGCACAGCGGGACTTATTCTGCCTGGAAAAACCTCACAGAAATTCAAGAAGTAATCAGTAGCAGAAATTTGGTGTGTACGTGGCAACCAAGATGGCTCACGGCCTCATGTTCATTGATGACTTGGTGGAGAGCGCCATAGCCGAAGATGATTTATTTTATCAGGCGTTCATCATCTATCATGATTGATGATAAGCGTGTAAGTTTGCTGAATATGACGTATATTTTATGATTTTCATAGCATTTAGGAACTTATGGAGCTATGGGGTGTATGCAGCGTTTTTATACCGGCCCATAAAGACGCTAAAATAAAAAGAGATTCATGGTATAAGTGGTTTAGAATAAGGAAATTAACGGTTTTTTATATGATTTGGAATTTGCGCCTTATATGGGTTAGAATTAATCAATCTGCGGTCTAGGCGGATCCATTTAATTATTGTTAGCCCTCAAAGACAGAATACAAACGATGACGATGAAAACACCCTACGCTAAACATATTTTCGGTAATGAGGTCGAAGAAAAGCTCAGGAGCCGCCGAGGATGGTTAACTGCTGGTGTAGCATCGTCTATCTCGTGGCCCTCTTTGGATGTTTACGTTCAACACGATGGAGATGAATATTTTTTGCGCGGCTCAGAGCGAGATGGGAAACCGTCACCTCCTGGAATCACTATTGAGTGTAATTCAAATAATACAGATGAAGCATTATCCAAAGTTTATCGTTTTACATCAATTCTAAGTTGGTTCATGGGGGGATACGTAGATGTATCCGGCTATATATGGGGCTCCCACCCTTGTCTATATGGAAATCCTAGAACGGTATACTCGACACTTGGAATAATGGGCACAAAGTCCTTTAGCTGTAATCATATGCCAATAATTGAGCATGAGAACATCCGCAAGGCTCTCTCTTTCTGGCGTGAAGGGCAGAGGTTGCGCGAGGTACATCCAAGTTATGCTTTTCTGAGCTTTTATAAAGTTATTGAATCTCAGTTTTCTAATACAAAGAAAAAAGTCGAATGGATTTCAGCAAGCATAGAGAATCTTACAGACCAAGCAGCTAAACGTGTGGCGGAACTTCGCAAAGAGGGAATTGATGTAAGCCGTCACTTATTTGAAAGCGGTCGTTGCGCTGTAGCTCACGCCTCCTTTGATGGAGAAATAATAGACCCTGATATTCCAGCAGACAGAAAGCGCCTTCACACTGACCTCGTCGTAATGGAAGAGCTTGCTCGGCTTTATATTCGCGAGGAGTTAAAGGTTCCAGATTATAGATCCTTGTATGATTCTAGAAATCGTCTGGCTCCATGGGATTCTCTGCTTCCCGAGAGGACTCTGGAAACCCTAAAGCAGGGGGGAACCCCAGAAGATTGCAAGGAACTTCATGGCCTTGCTGTGTCTGTCGGTCTCTGGCCGGACGGTCCCATTGCAGGCCTAGAGGAAATGACGATGCACGTCGATGCATTTAAAGACGGAGTAGTTAAAGTTGTACTCATAAATGAGAGAAAGACTGTTCTATTAGTTTTCTTCCTCGACTACAAGAGCGGTAAAGTACACACCGATCTCAAAGATGGCGGACTATTGTATGGAAAACAAGAGCCTGAAGAGATTGATGTGGTTTCGTACGCAACATTTTTTTATAAGGTATTGGGGAACGGGATAGCTGAATTAACATACGGAACCCTTGAACCAATTGACTGCGAAGTCGTAATACCAGTCAATATTATACCTCCAAACCCGGATGAAGCAATTGAAGAGGCCGTGCAAAGGCATAGGAAAGAGTGTGTGGTACGCAACGCAGTTGAAGGGAGTGAGGGCTAGACAATAAGGGCTAACAAATCACTTCAGCGGACTGGCAGAAGCAAGGCGGTGCTGACGCGGCAAACTTTGGTGGCCAGCCGCTGAATTCAAACTTTAGGCGCTTAAGGAGAACCTGACGAATGGATGTTTTTCGGATGATTTTGGCTGGGCTGTTCATCTTTATAAGCCTTGGTATCGCCAGGCAGGCTTGGTACGTTCGCCGACTCAGTCTGTTTTTTGGAGCAGTAGTTTACTCAGGCTCTGGCATTCTCGCGTTCACATTAGCTGCTTGGTGGCCGCTGTTTGTAGGCTTCGCAGGAGCGTGGGTTCTTCGGTATTTGGGCGCCGATCCCCTGACAGACCTCAGGTTTGATCTTCCGAAACTCGATCGTGTAGATGCCAATGATGCAGAGCGACTCGACGAATACCTGAAGAAATGGGTTACCACTGATCCACAGGTTGCACTCGTTACATCACGATTCGTTAATGAGGCATGGGAGCTGGGATACCGAAAGCCGTCACACATGCCGAACGCGCCGGAGTGGTTGGCGACAACTGCTGTTGGGGCTTGGCATCAAATGATCGCGTCGGATATTCGTCTAGTTGCCTCCGCCAACAAAAGCACGACAATGCGGTACCTGGACCAAATCGATGAGCTAAGCTCACAGCCATTAATGGCTGCTGGAGATGCGGCCGTGAGGTATGATCTTCCCGCTACTCCGTCGAACTTAGCTCAGGTAGAGGAGAAGATTCAAGACCCCCGGGATTTTGCAGAGTACGCTTCCGCGTATGTCGCTGATACTTTGCTGGCCGGGCGTTTAAGTGTGCTCGCTTGGACTTTTCAGCAGTGGTATGGGGAGCGTTACGTACTTTCACACAAACGCGGCGCCTCATCAAACTGAGGCAAGCTCCACTGAGTGTCTAACAATTGCTTGCATCGGACGGCGCTTTGCTCCGTCGCTGAACCAGAACGTTAGCCCACTTTCTTTACTCAAAGACTTACAATGTAAAGAACTTAGGGTACATCCTATATTGAAACCACCAAACACTAAGTTTTACCGTTTACACAATAATCCTCCCAGTGCATTGTAAAGCACGAAAAAAAGAGGCGGGTTGATCACTTTCGCGGAATCTCTTACCTTATCGTTATCTGGTATCCAATATGCTGATGAACGGGAACCTGAGCCCCCGAGAACTTTGCCACTTCCTCGTGGAAAAAC
>Ga0118677_10003216_pt1 | contig 31343 bp, 27 predicted proteins | sample AliMusrvi5mmetaG_FD_86154 | JGI IMG/M metagenome (GOLD analysis project Ga0118677, IMG submission 86154) | reverse complement strand
GCAGAGGAGCTACAGAGGCAACGAAGTCGAAAGAAACACAATTCACGCAAATTCAAAGGGCCAAAACCGAAAATACGACATGCAAAGACCTAACCGGACAACGCTGACACAAAACAGACAAAATGAAGAATGAAATGGAAATTAGTTTCAGCTTCATGAGTCACACCTCGCTATATTACATCCTCTTGCCTGGATCACCGTTACTTGTCAGTCCCGTTCAGCAGCGCCTTCAGCTTCTGATCTAATACAGCAAAAGGTTGGGCACCCACAACCTTGAGACCGTCCACACTGTCACCCTTTGATCTACCCACCACTAAACTGGGAGTACCGGAGATACCGATTGACCCGGCCAGTGTGGCGCTTGCCTTGACTTTCTCGGCATGGCGTCCGCTCTCTAGGCAGGAGGAGAATTTGTCCACATCCAAACCGACCTGTTGGGCGTAATCAGGCAATAGTTTGGCATCCAGCTTATCGCCATTGACCACCAGTTTATCGCGTAACTCCCAGTATTTGCCCTGCTCCTCAGCGCAGTGTGTTGCCTCGGCAGCTTTGGACGCATTTGGGTGAAACGGCAATGGCAGATCTCGCACCACTAAGCGCAACTTACCGGTATCGATATACTGTTTCTTGATCTCCGGCAGGATTTGGCTTTCAAAGCGGCTGCAGAAGGGGCACTGGTAGTCGGTAAACATTACCAGGGTTAACGGAGCGTTTTCCTTGCCGAGGAACGGCAAGCCTGCAACATTAACAATGGCCGACTTTTCAGGATTGGGCGCCTGATGTGCCTGTTGAACCTGCTGTTGAGGGGGGCGTTGCAGTAATTGTTTGATTTGGCGAAGTTCGTTGAGGACGGCATCACCCTGTTCTTTGGTCATCGGTTCAGCAATCCTCAAACGCCATTGAAATTGTTTACAGTGGATGTTAATAAAATGTCAATTATTATAATGTTGATCTATTCAGGATTAAGCGATTTGTACTCAATAACTTTTTGAGAGCGGGTATTAGTTTGGTGAACTGACAATAGTATGGATGTCTAACTAAGTTCGTCGGATGTGATCGCGATTGTCCCCCATTGTCCTGAAGTATAGAAGTTTCATACACTCCCACTTCCACTATTCAAGAAGATAACCTGCCGAAGTTACAGCACTTGTTCGTATGCCCTCCAAAGTATTAGTATTGTGCTCCCATACAGTAATCTTCATTATTATTGTTGATCACATAGCATGCTCTTCAACGTTTTGTAATTGTTTGGCAATATTGGCATGTTACACGTCATGCAATTAATATGCATTACTTGGCACTCTCCATGCTAAGCATAAAGACAAAAGCAATCGAATTCAACAACACTTAAAATAGGGGGATGTCATGAGAGCACTTATCACCACCATCGCAGCAACATTGGCACCAGTAACGGCATTTGCAGCAAACGGTTTAAGTGAAGATAATAGTGGGATTTTTGTCTGGGTATTCTTGGGATTCTGCGCCCTGATAGTTGTAGCACAGGTTATACCGGCAGTACTGCTGATGACTGGCATGGTAAAAGGGATTGTCTCTGTAGTGAAGGAAGAAGCCGTTACGGTGGCTTCTAAAAACTGATAAAGGATGGATACATGAACAGCAGAATTTAGAAGGCCATCTCTCCGGAGGTGGCCTTCTTGCGTCTATAGTGGTTGTGGGGGGTGACTGCAACGTTGGATATAACCTCAATAACCAGCGGCCCCAACATTAAGAACCCGCCGTTAAGCCCTGGTAGCGAGAGGGTAGATACTCGAATTGCTGAAAGGTTTGTAAGAGGACGATTTTCAGAATTATGCAACCTAAATACGGTTGGCTATGCGGTGGTAATAAAAAGCCTGACGGTGGTAATCCGTCAGGCTTTTTAACAATACACCTTCGTTAAAAGACTACACCGCTTCGATCAGTCGTTTCTGCTTGCTGCTCAAGCGATTGAGGGCATGGATATACGCTTTTGCCGAGGCAACGATGATGTCGGTTGAGGCTCCCTTGCCGACAACACTATGATTCCCTTCGCTGATACGTACGGTTACCTCTCCCTGTGCATCGGTACCTCCGGTAATGGAGCCGACGTTATACTGCGTCAATTTTGCCTTTGACTTGGTCAGCTTTTTGATTGCCTTGAACGTCGAATCAACCGGACCGTCACCCAGTTCGGCAGTGCGTACGGTAACGCCGTTTATTTCCATCTGGACCGTTGCCGTTGCCACGGCAAAAGAGCCGCAGGTCACCGTAACATGATCCAGCTTGTAGTGATCTTCTTCACGCACTTCATCACAGACGATTGCATCCAGGTCTTCGTCAAAAATTTCTTTCTTTAAGTCCGCCAATTCCTTGAACCGGTCAAAGGTGCGCCGGAATTTTTCATCGTCCAGATCATGGCCTAACTCAACAAGCCGTTTGCGGAGGGCGTGGTGACCGGAATGTTTGCCTAGAACTATGGCACTTGCTGAGAGGCCTACCGACTCGGGGGTCATGATTTCGTAGGTCGTCTTTTCCATCAGCATCCCGTGCTGGTGGATGCCGGCTTCATGGGCAAAGGCATTTGCGCCCACGATGGACTTGTTCGGCTGAACCCCGATGCCGGTAACTGCAGTTAATAACCGGCTTGCCGGTGTAAGCTGCTCGGTAACCACATTGGTGGCAAAGGGGAGAATATCCCGCCGGGTTTTCAGAATCATGACGAACTCTTCCAGCGAACAGTTGCCGGCACGCTCGCCAATACCGTTGATCGTGCATTCCACCTGACCGGCGCCTGCCTGGATTGCAGCTATAGAGTTGGCCACCGACAATCCCAGATCATTATGACAGTGAACGGAGATGATCGCCTTGTCGATATTGGGTACATTCTCTTTGAGATACGTAATGATATTGAAATACTCGAACGGAATGGTGTAGCCGACAGTATCAGGGATATTGACGGTCGTTGCACCGGCGGCGATGACCGCTTCTACCACTTCGGCAAGAAACGGCAAGCGGGTACGGACGGCATCCTCGCAGGAGAACTCGACATTCGGGGTATATGAAGCGGCACGCTTCACCGCTTTTACTGCTGACGCCAGAACCTTGGCCGGTTCCATCTGCAGTTTGTACTTCATATGGATGTCGGAGGTGGCGATAAAGGTATGAATACGCCCCTTTTCGCCGGCATATTTCAGCGCATCCCAGGCACGATCGATATCTTTGTCGTTGGAACGGCACAGTCCCGCTATCTCAGGTCCTTTGATCGTCTGGGCAACCATTTTTACCGCTTCGAAGTCCCCATCGGACGCAATCGGAAAACCGGCTTCAATGACATCGACATTCATTTTTTGAAGTTGCTTGGCAATCCGCAGTTTTTCCTCGATGTTCATACTGTTGCCGGGTGCCTGCTCCCCATCTCTCAGAGTCGTATCAAAAATTCTGATAATCTTCCGGTCATCTTTTTTTGGTGCCTTTGCCATTGTATACTCCTTTCAGTGAGCTGCGACGGAGCGCATTACGTGCAGTATCTCCGTCGCGGGAATAAAAAAACCTCTACCCCATATTTGGGGCAGAGGTTTTGAACCATCCGCGGTACCACCCAATTCGCCTGAAAAAATCAGGCCTCCATACGCCATTAACGCAGGCTCACGACTCTGATTACCTGTCACCAGAGCGGCTCCAAGGCGAGTTCACCACAATGCTTACCGGTTCGCACCAGCCACCGGCTCTCTGAAAAGCACGTAAATGGTTACTACTCCTCTTCATTGCCTTTACGATTTCTACCATAGTAGAAAAAATTGATACTTAAAGTCAAGAGGTTTTGTACGAGCCGCGCATGCAGATAATGTGGATCAAAATACCACGACCAGCCAACAGGCTGCTCGTGGTATCTGCATTATTTTAATTGCAATCTCAATCTGCCAACTATTTCGAGTGCTTGGCCAGGTACGACGCAACACCCTCTGCGGTTGGTTTCATAGCTTCTTCGCCCTGTTTCCAGTTAGCCGGGCAAACTTCACCGTGTGTTTCATGGAATTGGAGAGCGTCTACCATGCGGAGAGCCTCGTCGACGTTGCGACCGAGCGGAAGGTCATTGATCACGGAATGGCGTACGACACCCTTCGTGTCGATCAGGAACAGACCACGGAGAGCAACGGAACCGTTTAAAAGGATACCGTACGATTTGGTAATTTCCTTGTTAAGATCCTGAACAAGCGGATATTGGATGGCACCGATGCCGCCATTTTCAATAGCAGTGTTTTTCCAGGCCAGATGGGTAAATTTTGAGTCGACGGAAACGCCGATAACCTCAGTATTTTTTTCCTTGAACTCGGCAACTTTTTTATTGAATGCCAGAATTTCGGAAGGGCAGACAAAGGTAAAATCAAGGGGATAGAAAAATAATAGAACATACTTACCCTTGAATGACGAAAGAGTAATCGAACCAAAGCTGTTGTCAGGCAGGACCGCATCGGCAGTAAAATCAGGTGCTTGCTGGGTTACAAGAGTTGTGAGGCACATAGGTGGTTCTCCTTGGAAGTAAAGTGAAAGCGTATATGATATGTAATACCAGCCAATACGACACTTGTCAATAGGATAAAAATACTCTTTTAGTCTTTTTTGTTTATTTCTTGAATTGTATCAAATGACAATAAAAGTTGTCACTCATAAGACCTGTTGTTGTGTGAACCGAATTACTTGACTAACACTAACCCATATCGGCTTTGACGATGGCTCACCTTGATAACGCACCTGACACTTCGTCAAGGATGGGTTTAAATGGATGCCATTGGACTTTTTTTTGTGTTCATGGTCAAAATTGTGTTGCAGAACAAAACGGTTGAAAGCAGAAGCAGACAGTTGTAGATCTTGAAACTAGCATCAACCACCGGGCCATAGAGAACTTTGCTTATCACCAGAAATATTTTTCGAGTTGAGCCGGCCTCGCAATCTACCAGATCAACAGCCAGAGTGGGAATCTCAAAAATTGAGTAAATAAGCAAACTGAAAGATGCGGTAAAAATTATCTTGACCAGTTTTTTTCTGTCAATCATATCAACCTCTAAAAATAGTATGCTACCGTCTACTGACTGTAATCAACAATATTCGCTTGTCTCACTTCAACAAATGCTAACAGCATTTTCAATTAATTAGATTCTTGACTCGGCAGCGATACGGATTCCTTTACAACTGTTCGCAGTACTTGGGGCTGCAATTAACCTTTATGTAATCTGGCACGGAATGTCTCGTCGCAACAAATCTGCTCATGACGAATTAACTTCTCAGGAAAAACGGAAGGTGAGTATCATCAAGTGGTTTTCTATAATTTCGTTTTTTATGGTGGCGTTTGAGACGTATGCACATATTTTTATTGAAGGACAACCCCTGTTTTAAGTGCTTCAATGAATTACTCAATCGACTAAGTAGAGTGCACTCCAGTGACAACATTTATTGTCATTTACACATTTACACATTTGCTAACCTGCTGATTTTCCAGTAACCAGAGTAACAACTTATTTTGTCATGTGGCATGAACAATGTCACATGACAAAACCAAATGGCTGACTATTGAAAATCACGCCCGAAAAGGCGCGGACTCTTTTGGGAATAGAGTCTGTAAGCGCCGTTTTCGAGTTTGAAGATCAGGGTGGACTGTTTCTTGATTGTTGCCTGTTTACCGGTCTTTATGACGGTATGGTCGCGTACGGATGTTACGGCAACGGAAACGTTACCCTTGCCGTCAGAGGTAACGTTATTGAATGTATAACGCATGGATAGATTGGTAAAGTCGCTGAAATCACGGCGGATAGAGCTTTCCAGCACGGATGCGTCCCCGGTGTAGGATTCACTCACCAGATCCATGAACTGGCGGATATTTTTCCCGGAATAGGCGGAAATCAAGCCATCCAGGCTCAACCGGATCAATTCTTGAGGATTGGTTACCACAGATTTTACGGCACCGGTTGTGCCGTTGTCGGCGGCAAAAGCGGCCGACTGGGGGCACAAAATCGTCAGCGCCAGTAACAGCCCGATTATGGATACGTTATTCGACATTGTTCCTCCCCAACCGCTTGATTTACACAGATCTTCATCCAGCGCCTATGGCAGAAACTGCGCATCTCCGCTCGCCTGATACTTGTATTTCATCCGCATGGTAATCACCATCATCCCCGTTGCAAACGATTCAGAAGCCGATGTCACCTCCATGAGTGCATATTTGCCGCTGCCAAGCTTGAAGGCATAGGTATGCCCTGCTTCAAGATATACACCCATACCAGTGGTTGTCCTGTACCCCGATGTCGGAGCTGAACCGAGTGTCGCAATCGCAACCGCCGTCCCCAGATCCTGGTACGATGCGCCGTTGGCAATCCAGGAATAGGCTTTGTCAGGCCCGCCACCCGTAATGAAAAAATCTCCGGTACCGGTAGTTGTCTCCCCCCGGGCAAAGTCGAACCCGACCGGAGGCTGTCCGGTATAGACCAGGTTGACAGATCCTGATTCAACGGTGGCACTGTACCGTATCGTCGCCGGAGTAACGTTTTTCACCGTTCCGTCGGCATTTACCGTATACGATCCGGTCGAAACGGCCACGGTCGAAGTGCCGTCGGCATTTGTCGTGACGGAAAAAGTTTCGTCCTTGACTATCTGATTAAAGACGACGGCGGGGACCTTCACCACAGTGCCTCTGGCATCAACCACGATCACCGGCTGGCTGACGGCGGATGATCCGGTGGCAACCTCGGCGGCATCCGAGAGACCGAAAATAAGGGGATTTTTCATACTGAATATGGCGATACCCTTCTCGGACGGCTTCAGGACGATCTCGGTCGAACCGTTGTCACTGAAGGTCTTGCCGCTCCTGGACGAGGTGACCGAGCGATTGTAGTTTATGGCGGCAAATATTTTGCCCCCGGGCACATAGGTTAAATTATTGAGCGTGTAACGAAGATCTATGTTGTCAAAAGCAGAGAAATCCTTGCGGATGGCCCGGTCAAGATTGGCTGCGTCACCGGCGTAATCCTCGCTGACCAGCCGCATGAACGCAGCGGGATCCTCGGCCCGGTATGCGGCGATGAGCGCATCCAAAACACCGCGGGCAACTTCTTGAAGATTGCTGTCAACAATGGTCACTTCCTTGCGGGTTTTCTCCACGTCGTTAACCTTTCCGACCGTGTCCGTCGCCTCGACATAAAGTACGATGACTTTGTTCAGGTCCGGGGTGAAACGAAATTCGAAGGTGCCGTCATCAGCAAGTTTTGCATCCTGCCAGTTCTCCTTATTGTTTGTCGAAATACGCACCCCACCGACGTTTCCCTTGCCGACTTTCACCTTGCCGTTGATCAGTATCTGCCCATCGGCCAGCGAACCTTTGGGTATTGATGTTTTGGGACCGCTTTCATCATAGGAAAAACGGTTCAGATTGAGATAGGAAAAGGAAACTTCCTCGTTTGACTGACCAAATATCCACCATTTGGCATCGGCCGGGGATGGGGTCAAAAGCGCCAGCCCGAGCAGCATAAACACCAGATACGATAGCAGTGATTTCATATAATCCTCCAATGTTTAATGTGTTTATCCGGACTAATAAAGGAAGTTTGCGCCGACGGTCACACTATTTTCCCGAAAGTTCTCCGCGTTGGCTGAATTCAGTGAGTAGCGGTAATCGTTTATAAATGCCCGCACAAACAGCATCCCTTGTGTTTTTGCTGCGAATTCCGGACGCCAGTAAATATTGGCCTGGCCGTATGTCTTCATCGTGTCACCTGCCGCTTCCTTCAGCAATCTGTTTTCTCCAATTTTCCAGGAGGAGGTGACTTTCCATGTCGGCACCTCAACACCAAGTCCGCCGGAATATTCGAAGATATAGTCGGTGGTACGGGCAATAGCAAGTTCTTCGTTTGCAGTCCAGCCGCCAAAATAGAAAACAGGCTTGAGAATTACCGGACCCACGGTATGGCGGCTGGAGAGGCTGGTATTGTACGTGTATTCCTGGGCGCGCCGGGAATCGGTGGTGTCATAGAGCGCTATCGAAAAATTGCTGTCGCTGTCAAATATGCCAAAGCGGTCACGGTATGTAAAGTTGATGAAATGGTCGTTTGTGGTGGTAGTGCTGTTGTAGACAGTATCGAGTTTATAGGTGACATCGGCAACGGCATATTGGCGCCCGAAGGGTCTTTTTATACTCACCCCCACCTCTGGTTTATAATGATCGGTACGATCGGCTTTCTGGTCGAAGATGCTGTCATGAAACCAGAGAAATCCGAAATTGTACGTCACGTTTTTTGTATATTTATAGCGCCAGCGGGCCTTCACCTTTTCCCGATCCGGGGTGGCGGAACCGGCGATAGTCACATAACCGGGAGTGATCCGTTCATATTCGAGACTTACCCGACTGGGATCAGCGTCGCCCACCGCCTCGAACCTTACGGCGTTGCCATCGCTGGTGCTGTAAGCACCTGTCTCAGTCTTGCCGTAGTTGGAAAAAGACGCTTCACTGCGCAGAGTTAAGCCGGGAATTGGCCGGTATTCTGCGTCGAGAGTAAATGTATGGCCGTCATAAAGAGTTAATCCCGGCATCCCCATATGGTCGATGGTCTGGACACCGCTCAAAGCGATGGAGAAGTCATCTCCCACCGATTGGCGGATCCTGCCGCCGATAACCTGACGTTCCATGGCTCCGCTGGTCCAGAGGTTGTCCCAGCGGGAATAGGCCAAGCCGTAAAGCAGGGTAACTTCCGGCGTATTGCGGCGGTTGGCGGTGAATTTATAAGCCCCCCCCTTGACTGCCGTATTCAGGGAGTACTGGGAAAATGACTCGAAAGTATCTCCCAGTACCAGAGTATGCACCTTGTTAGAAAAACGTCCCTGAAAATTGGTAAGTGAAAACGTCTTAGAATCATTGAGCTGATCATCGGTCGCCTTGCCGCCGATGGTATAGCCATATTCCAATTGATTGGAACGGCCATTGCAATAGAAATTGAGGACGTCCAGATAGCGGGCGCCCTTAGTCAGGGAAGATTGCGCTTTCCCTGGACCGCTGACGTCATTTGTCGTGATCGACAGTTCATTCCCCAAATGGAACTCGTTTTCGGCACAGACGGTTACCGGAACGGCACAGACTGAACAGCATGCTGCCCAGAGCAAAAGTCGCCGCAACAGATGTGATTTCTCCATAGCCACCCTCCTTGTTAAATGTCTTGGCGCTCGTTTTGAGGCGCAAGGTAAAAATTCCCGGATTGGGAGCAGTTACTGAATCAACCAGAACCTTCCGCCAATGGTTCTGACTATTTTCACTTTTCCGGAGGCGTCGAGCGAGAGAACCTCCGTTACGCTCGATTTTTCCTCGTGTTTTAAATTGCGGCTGTAAATCCTGCTGGATATTGTCACGTCATACGTGGCTATGTATTTCCTGTCAGGATTCGGAACGATCGCGAGGTTCTGGATGCTGAACCTGATCTCGTCAAAGATTTTGAAAGACCTGCGCAGGTTTGCCTGCAGATCCGAGAGGGTGGTGCCGTCTTCCGTTTCCCATTCATCACCCATAAAACTCATTATCAGCGAATCGTTCCGGGATTCATAGGCCGCTCTGAATTGCCGGTAAAAATCCTGCACAGCGGCAGGTACCTGGCCGGCGCCGGGCGCGCCCTCGCCAATCATCTTGGCCTGCGCCTGCTCGATAAGTCCGGACAGTTCCTTGAGTGCGGCGTCCACATCGGCGCGCGTCTCATTGTAGGAACTATACTGGGTCACAAGGTCATCGCGAAGAGTGACATAGATAAGAGCATTGTTTGACTGGCCTTGGGCAATATATTGTTTGATGGCAGTAATCGCCAAATTTGCCTTCTCAAGAACCAGTCCAAATCGGGCGTTGGCATTATCAATAACAGACTGGCTCTTTTCTGCCAAATCCCGCTGTTTGGACAAGGCCTCCCGCAGTTTTTGTCCGGCAGCTTCCATGCCCTTGCTGGAACTGAATAACGGCCAAAGGTTGTTTCCCACCGAATAGAAACACTCCACGATGAAGCCTTCGGCACCGGTACTTTGCCTCATCGCATAGAGTGGTCCGATAAATGCCTGTAAATTTGTTGTCGGGAGTGCCTGAATCTTTGCGGTAAGACGGTTTACGTCGTCAACCGTTATTGTAATGAAACCCTCCTTGGCCTTTACCTCGATGAAATCGGCGGGAATGAGGGGTGCCAGACCCAGTCCCAACTGTTCGCTGAGGCCAAGAATATCGCTCTTGTCGAGTGCGCTCATTACCGATTCTCTGGTGACGGCCGGCGGCGTTGTACCCAGGGCAAAACTCCAGCTGCCGGCTTTGAATTGGCTCATTACGAACGTGCTCTCCACATTCCAACGGGCAGTCTCAAAACGCTGCAAGATGGAAGAGAGGTAGGCCATGTCGTCTTCCAGGGAGGCGTTCTGTTTTAAAGCCTTGATCAGGTAACCTTCAAATAGGGCTGAAAGTCCGGAAGCTTGTCCGATGAGTTTCTGGTATTCTTCCATGTCTTTCCTGAACCAGCGCAGGTATGAAAGGGTGGTGTCAAATTCCTGCTTCGCGGTTTGCGAAACAGTGCGGGGATCAGTCTCCTGATATGCGATGATGGCACTGTCAATGGCATTCAAAACCGTCTGTATGGCACTTGCTGCGTCTTTACTTTCCATGAATTTGAGACAGGGAAGAGTACTTGTCTCATAGGATGGGTAATGCTGCATCCTCATAGCGCTGGTAGCGTTCCTGTACTTTCCGAGAGCCGCTAGAATATCCTTCATTATGTCCAGAACGCCCAAAGATATCGTTCTCTCCTTACTTATGTGGATCAGGCTTTTGAGGAATTTCAGATCCATGCCGATGTAGCTATCCGGTGCATCCGCAACTGTTTTCTTCAGCCTGACAAGTTCCTCAGGCGGCAAGAAGTGGTTGGTTGAGAGGTAAATATTGGTGCCATGCGTTTGGAGGAATTTATAGTAAATGGTTTGTGCTGATACAAACTGCTCGTTCAGGAGCGCCTGGATTATCCCAAATTTATTATTGTTGGCCTCGTAGAATTTGTCTATCTCCGTAAGCGTATTTCCGCAATCGGTAAAATCTATTTCCGAGGAGGTAGCGAAGATCTGGTGGTATTTTTCGAACCTCTCACCAAGGTCATGCGCCTGATGCTTGAGATTTTGAAGCTGGTAATACAGGCTCGAAGAATCCCCTTTTCCTGATCTTATCATGGCGTCGTACGCTTGTTGAACCCTGTCGGTCTGCTCGCCAAGCTTTGTCGCAGCGTCCTGAGATTTCTTCTCGTTCTCCAGAAAATCTTTATCATAGGAATTTTTTATCTCGGAAATGTCCTTGGATATGAGTGCCTTTGACTTGTCTACAGCCTGTAGCGCATCGCCCGCTCCCGACATGACCTTATCGAAAAACCCTGATTTTACATCATCAAAACTCTTGGTGCATTGATGCCGCGTAAATTCGAAGGACACTCCGCCAGTATCCAGACGAGCAGCCTCATCGATAATCCGCTTGTTTTCCGCTTCAAGACGCCGGTTGATCTCAGACTGGGGAATGGCGTCATAAAGGCTGTTGAGTTTTACATACGCGCCCTTCAGCTCTGTCAGGGTCGCCATCCGTTCACCCGCGTATTTGCCCCTGGTCGGAAAACCGCGCAGAGCCGCGGCGAAAAGTGTGATATTCACCTGTTCGCCGATAATCAATTTTTTGATCACCGTAAGTTCGGTTGGCGTTGCCTTGTCAAAGCGCGTTTTCATCTCCGCGTACCGGCTGGGAAAAGAAGCGAGGTAGGCCTTCGCTTCAGGCAACTTGAGCAAGGCATACTGGCCGTATTCCATGGCCTTGATCATCAGTGCCCCTTCGGAAATGTTTGGCCATGACGCTGCGATCTCTTTCATCTGTTTAGCGAGGATTACCCCCGCTTCTCTTTTCTTTGCCGCACTGTTCAACTCGGATAAGAGCCCTTTTATGTAGGTTTTTATCCGCTGCTGCTCTTCCAGCAGCTTTGCCTCTCTCAGCAGACCGGAGGAGGTGGTCAAGGTTTCCCAGAAGGTTGGTTCGGGCCATTCCTGGCCAAGCACGGACGTGACATAGTTTTTGAATATGCCTTCAAAATCCTTGTCCGAGTGGATCATTCTCCAAAAATGTTCCACGGCCTGCTGGTCCTGCCGAATAGGCTCCCCCTCACCCAGTTTTCTCCCCTGTGTCTTAAGGGTCGGGTCGGCCTCTATCTTGTAATAGAGGCGCTCCAGATCAAGAGCCGTTTTGCTGGCTTCCACCGCATCGTACGAGGCCTTGGTGATTTCCAGCGTTGTCACGAGGAGCGTGAGTGGCAGGGCGCCCGCCTCATACCCGTAGATGACCACCTTTTTAACGGTTTCATCAACGGACAGGGCGATCCCCTTCTTCACCACCGCAGAAGCCACAGCAAGAGCGGCTGACGTGTTATCGCCTTCAACCATCTTGGTTAGCATGGTGTCCACGGTCTGAAAGTACCCGAAGTATTCCAAAACTCTGCCCATCTTTTCAGGGTTAAAACTCTTTATGTCACTATCAGTATACTTTTCCAGGATCGAGCCGTACACATCCGGATATGCGGGAAGGAAATAGTTGTCTATATTTTCGGCGAGCTCTGCGGCATCCACCGCGTGCGAACGGTTCGGGGTGCTTATGACAAAGGAAACGGCAAGGATGATCGGCAGGAGAAACATGATGCGCCAGGTGAATCTTGATGAAGTCAGTATGGCCGAAAACGGGACCGGTTTCATATCGATTCTCCTCTGTTTGAGGGAGATGAATACATAATATCTGCATAATTAAAACGGGCTTATCGTACCACAGACCGGCGGGAAAATAATAGATGTTTATTGTGTTGATGTAAGAATCCGTAATACGTCCTTTACTTAAGATGTAAAATATGTGTATATGGCCATACTGTAAACACTAAATATATTAATTATTTTTTTATAATAAACATAAAAGGGGGATTTACGATGCGATTGAAACTTGTAATAGGGGTTGTGGTTATTATGTCAGGAACTGCTGCTTTTGGAGCTGACGAAGTCAAAGTAGGGGGCGGCGGCGCATCAATTGCTACGGTTTTTAAACCACTCAAGCCATATTTTGAAAAAGATTCTGGGATACGCACGGTAAATTTATCGCACGTAGGTCGGAGTGACAACTCATCTTGTCATTTCACATCTCCTGAACAATCTACCTGAATATCATCACCGCTTAGGCGCACCGGAAAAGTGGCCAGAGCATATTCAGGATGTTCTGCACAGCGCCCGTCCACAAGGCTGAAACGGTAGCCGTGACGTGGGCAGGAAATATAACCATCCCTGACGATTGCGGCGGCCATCGGACTCCCCTGGTGCGGGCATTCGTTCTCAACAGCAAAGATGGTTCCTTTGGCGTTCACCAACAAAATCTCCCTGCCGGCGACGGAAACGATTTTTTTACCGAAATTGGGTACTTCATGCGTTTTTGCGACGGTCTCCATAACACTCCTCCTTGAGAGTAGCAACATACTCAAGCTACCCGAAAATAATCATCTCCGTCAATTAATTAGAAACAGGACTTCGTATGTCCTTTAAGTATTTTTGTGGCATGTCTGCTTAATAAATAAACAGACTTGCCGTCGGGAGATTACCTGTAACCGTAACAAAATCGCAACAAACCACATAACACGCTATAATTACTATGTTATTGCGTTTGGCATGCTAAATGCTAAGAGAATGACACAATTCGAAGCAGCTCAAATTAAATGAGTTGTGGCCAACAACAGTCAACTTCAACAGAACGTGCAGCAATGAAACCAAAGGCGTTTTCATTTGAACACCGTTCGAAATCAAAGACGAAAAGGAGAAGATGATGAAACGTGTAAAAATGTTAGCAGCAGCAGCGGCAATGGTAGTAATGGCAACCGGCACGGCAATGGCAACTCCTTCGACACAAATCTGGATCCCCTCAACTGATGCAAAAGACTTCAAAAGCTACCACATTGATATCGACAACTATGCGCGTTTTTCATCAAAAAACAATGATGGCCTGAGCGCAAATATGTACAATATTGGCCTCAGCGCCGGTGTCCTTCCGCTTGAAAACCTGAAGTTGGAGGTTGGCGTTGACTTTCTCAAGGTAGGAAATATTGGTATTGACGGCAACGGCAACCCGATATCCGGTGATGACCACCCCTTCTATTTCAACGCCAAACTGGCGACCCCTGAAGGCGCATTTGGCATAAAAGAGCTGCCCGCATTTGCTGTCGGCATGTTCAATATTGGCACCGTAGGCGCTACCGGGCAAAACATCTCCTATGGTCTTGTCGCCAAAACACTTCCCGTTGTCGGTCGTCTTTCCTTAGGAGGCTACAAAGGTGCTGAAACAAACCTGGGTAAAGGCGCTGATAGTGGTCTGCTCGCTTCCCTGGATCGTAACATACCGGAAATTTCCGACAAGCTTTGGCTGGCAGTCGATTACATGAGCGGCAAAAACGCCAACGGCGAAGTAAGTATCGGCGGTTCCTGGGCGTTTTCCAAACAAATCTCTCTGATTGTCGGTGCAGTTTTCTTTAACCCTTTCCAGAATACGGTCAATGGATCGATTCCCGGCGGCAAACCGACTCTGACGACACAGATCGACATCAGTCTTCCCTAGCTGTTCCTCCTGTAATCCGGGGGCGTTCGGGGTGCCGCCCGTCCCCGCCTTTTTACGGAGCTTACCCACATATACGTACACAAGGAGGTCTACACAATGAAACTTATCGAAGCAATCATAAAACCATTCAAGCTTGACGAAGTGAAAGATGCTCTCAATGCAATCGGTATCGAAGGTATCACCGTTAGCGAAGTTAAAGGATTCGGTCGTCAGAAGGGGCACACAGAACTGTATCGCGGTGCTGAATATGTTGTGGACTTTATTCCTAAAATTAAAATGGAAATTGCAGTAAGTGATGATCTGGTAAGCAAGGTTGTTGAAACAATCCAAACCGCCGCTAAAACCGGTCGGATCGGTGACGGAAAGATTTTCATCATCTCACTTGAAGAGGCAATCAGAATCAGAACCGGCGAAAATGGTGCCGAAGCGATCTGAAACAGAGCATAAATCACCTACACGGAGGAACATCATGAAATTAAAACTCTATCTTGCTTCAATAATGCTTGTGATCCTGGCCGGTTTGCTGCCGATTTCCGCAATGGCCGAAGAAAAGAAAGACGCCGCACCGGTCGCAGCAACAACTGCTGCCGCTCCGGCTGCTACACCGGCAGCCACAGCAACAGATGCAGCAAAACCAGCTGACGCTGCTGCCCCCGCTCCCGCTCCCGCCGCCCCTGCAGCCGCAACTCCCGCGGCTCCGGCGACACCTCCTGATGTCAAGCCGGTGATGAATACCGGCGACACTGCCTGGATGCTGGTGTCATCCGCGCTGGTTCTGCTGATGATTCCCGGTCTTGCACTGTTCTACGGCGGTATGGTTCGCCAGAAAAACGTGCTCTCTACGTTCATGCATTCCTTTGTTGCCATGGGTATCGTTGGCGTCCAGTGGGCTGTGGTTGGCTATTCACTTTCCTTTGGCCCTGATGCCGGCCATATGGGGCTGATCGGCGACTTCAGCAAGGTTATGCTGAACGGCCTGATCATAATGAAAGATGCAGCCAGCGGCACGGTCGAGTGGGCACTGTTCCAGAATTACTCCAAGGAGCCGGGCGCAGTTCCCGAGCTCGTATTTGCCATGTATCAGTGCATGTTTGCCATAATCACTGTTGCTCTTGTCTCCGGCGCCATGGCCGAGCGTGTCAAATTCTCTGCTTACTGCATCTTCGTCCTGCTCTGGACAACCCTCGTTTATGACCCGCTGGCACACTGGGTCTGGATGTCTGACGGCTGGTTGTTCAAAAAAGGCGCACTTGATTTTGCCGGCGGTACGGTTGTTCACCTTTCATCCGGTATTTCGGCACTGGCCTTCCTGATATTCCTCGGTAAACGTCATGGTTTTCCGAATGAGCGCATGGCTCCCCACAATCTGCCGTTGACCCTGTTGGGTGTTGGTCTGCTCTGGTTCGGCTGGTTCGGGTTCAATGCCGGTTCGGCAATTGTCGGCCCAAATACTTCTGACGCTGCCGGCGGCTTGGCTGGTCTGGCCTTTGCCACCACTACCATTGCTCCTGCCGCAGCCGGTCTTTCCTGGATGTTTGCAGAGTGGCTCCACTCCGGTAAACCGAGTGCCCTCGGCTTCGGCTCGGGTGTTGTTGCAGGTCTGGTTGTCATAACCCCTGCCGCCGGTTTCGTCCAGCCGGGCGCGGCACTGCTGATGGGTCTTGCAGCCGGCCTTGTCTGCTACGGTGGCATCATGCTGAAAGCCAAATTCAAGTATGACGACTCTCTCGATGCATTCGGCGTCCATGGGGTCGGCGGAACGTTTGGAGCCATCATGACCGGTGTCTTTGCCACAGTCGGCGCAACCGGACTACTGGCCGGAAATTTCAAACAGTTGATGATCCAGTTGATAGCAGTTGTAGCAGCAGGCGCCTACGCCTTTTTTGTAACCCTGATTATCGCCTTTGTTCTTAACAAAACAATTGGTCTGCGTGTTGAAAAAGAAGATGAAATCATGGGTCTTGACCAGACACAGCATTCGGAATCAGGTTACAACATGTAGTCACCTATAACGCGGTTCTCACACAACACAAGAAGCCGCCCGTTTGTGGGCGGCTTCTTTCTCTTCCGGAGCCAAGTATGAAGAATTCAGCTGCCAGGTATAGCAACGAAGCTATTCTCTCCACAGAATTATTGCGGCAGTTGGCCTATAACGAAAAAATGGCCGAGCTGGGTAAAATTTCTGCAGGAGTTGTGCATGAATTAAACGCTCCACTTTCCGTCATTATCTCCGCCTCTCAGATGATCATGCGTGAATCCGGCGTTCCGGAAGCCGTGCAGGAAATGATCGCCCGCATCAGCTCGGAGGCCCAGCGCTTGTCACAGCTGACCAAAGGGCTTCTGAACTTCAGCAGCCACGATGAGACTATCGGTGAGGTAGATCTCAATCTTACCGTCGATTTTATCCTTAATTTTCTGAACTTCGAAGCTGCTCGCCGTGGCGTTATTGTCCGTAAGCAGTTTGACCACACACTGCCGGTTATCCGTCTGGATGCCAACATGTTGAAGCAGATTCTGCTCAATATCGTCATGAACGCCCTGCAGGCAATGGAAAACGGCGGCGGTAAGCTGCTGGTCGAAACAGTGCCAGCCGGATGTGATCACGTATGCTTTATCATTGCCGACACTGGCCCCGGCATCTCACCTGAATCGATCAAACGGATCTTTGACCGTTATTATACCACGAAGAAACCGGGCGAAGGGACGGGACTCGGGCTGTTTGTAACAAAAAATCTCGTGGAAAGCATGGGAGGAGAAATCACGGTAAAAAGTAGAAACGGCGGGGGCACAACGTTTACGGTGACACTGCCGGTATCAAATTAGCCGATCGTACACATTACCTGCCGAACCCGATATTCACCACCGATGACGAGATACTCTCCCTCACCCTTCATGATACTGCCGGGTAGCAGGTCGTTATAGAAGAACACCTTGCAGAGCGGCACCCTGACTTCCCATACCGTTGAGCCGAATTCCCAGGCCCGCTCTTCGTCAGAGGTAAACGATACGAGATTATTCAGCCGGACGATCTGGGTACGCTTGTCGATCTGTTCGATTACGTCATGTTCGCTGGCGTCGTAGGTACCGCGATATAAGGGAATTATAGAAGAGAGGGGATATTTCCGGGCCAGTTCGAACTGGCAGTATTCGTAGAGGATATCAAGCTGCGATTGAATCGCGTTGGTGCGGGCGCTCCCTTTCATGACATCCACAGAGTAGTCGAAATATTCCTCGCTATGAATGCCTTTGATGCGGGCTCGGTGAAAAGAGGGGGTGACACCCATGCGGCTTTCTACCCAACGTTTGAGGACCGCACCTTCAACGGAATTGGAATCCATCATCCAGCCGCGCAGATAACGAAGGTAGCTGTTTTTGATGCTTTTTTGGGCAATAGCGGTCTGATCTTGCCATAAATGTAACTGAAACTTTACCGACATGTAATCATTGAAAATCACAGCCCGTGCTTCCTGGTTGTCAAGCATCGCAAGCTTGTCGAACAGAAAGCGGTTCCCTTCCTTGACTCCTTGAATTTCAAGCGGTTGAGGATTGTCGTTGAAATGACGGGACGCAATGACCCAGGGTGGCAGGTTGCAGTTGTTAAAGGAGCCGTTATGGCCGTTATGCATATGGGTCATCACCTCGTTGTGAATGTACGCTGTGGCGACCCCATGCGGCCGCCCTATTGACTGACGTGACATCAGGGCAACTGACGATAAGATGCCTCACGGGGCAACCACGCGGGGTTGCCCCTACAGTATCTTCGCCAGTTCCACCAATGTGTACTTGATCGGCCCGGTGGTCATGAACGGCTCAACGCCAAGTTTTTCCAGCTCGCTCTTCGGGTGCTCTCCGATCTGGGCCGTGACGACCGCCCGGCATCCTGCAAGGGCATCGGCAATACCTTTGAGCAGCTGTCCACGCAACGGATGATCGGGGTCAAAACTGCAATATCGTTCGACTTTGCGTTCATCAACCAGCTTTGCGTCGCCGTTTTCGACATCATAGATCAAAAAGCGCTCGGCATGACCGAAATGCTGGTTGATCTCCTTGCCATCTTTTGATGCAACTGCGATGAGCATAGAGAACCTCCTTGATTGTCAGTCCCCGGCAGATATTACGAACTGCCGGAGACCGACAGGTTCGTTACATAATGACCGGTTCAAAAGAAAAACATTTTTTGGAGCAGGTCCGGGCACATGCCTGGCAACCGATGCAATTACCGGGATTGGCTACCCGCATGAACATTTTGGCGGAATCTTCTCCGTCCAACTCTTCAAATTCCAGCACATCGTGGGCGCAGACTTTGAAACAGCGGCCGCAGCCGATACAGGTTTCCTCATCAATGGTAGTAACGAACTGCGGGGTCCATTCCTGTTTGTCGCGTGTTAGTCCGGTAATATAAGCCATGATTGTTCTCCTTGTTATTGAATTTTGGATTTTGAATGTACTTCAACATTCATACGTTATAATTCATAATTAGTATCAGTCCTGCCGTTCATCGCTTTTCTGAGCCAGGGTGGCGGGTTACCGCGCAGGACTTCCTGCAGCCGCTCCACGGTTTCTTTCAGGTTGACTTCGCTGTTGGTTTTCATGGGATGAATCTTTTGCGCTACCAGCTTTGCCGCCGCCGGTCCACCGATCTGCATGGTGTAGACGATGGCGCAGTCAGATAACAGTCGTGCCCGTGCGGCGATACGATCCTCTTCATCATCGCCATGCTCACCGACGCTGATCGCTTCCAAAAAAACGGCCTCATCCGGTCCGATCTCCCAGATGTGGAAATTTTTACATTGGCCGAAGTGCTGATCGATTATGTCACCAGTTGATGTCGTAAAAGCAATTTTCATTTTAACCTCCTGTTCTGACAGATGACTGTTCCGGCGACAAAAAGGCGCCACTCTCCACATCGGAGAATGGCGCCATTGCCATAAATGAAATCAGAACTATCTACGCAATAGCACAGGGCGTGCCAACTGTTGTCACAAGAAAAACCACGTTAAAAAACTACCCCTTCTCCCTGAGGCTCCTCAAGGAAAGGGGGGTTGTGGGGGAATTAGAGCTGTTCAGGATAATCCGTGCAATAACAGGAAAGGAACAGTGGCATAAGACAGGAAAACCAAGCCTAAATTTTAACCAGATGAGTTCCATACTGCCTATGGAACGTCCAGCAGGAACCTGTTACCGGAGGCGATAGCCGACACCCGGCTCGGTGATGATATGTTGAGGGCGCGAGGGATCTCTTTCCACCTTGCGCCTCAGATTGCTGATATTCACCCGCAATACGTGCGGCTGCTCCAGGTATGCAATTCCCCAGACCTGTTTCAGTATCTGGCTGTGGGTCAGAACCTTTCCCGCATGGGTAACCAGAAGGCGCAGGATATCATATTCGGTTGGCGTCAGTGCGATGTCGGCGCAATTGACCGTCACCCGCCTGCTTCCCAAATCCATCTGTAAATCATTGCTGGTGAACACCGGTTCGGGCACCTCCTGCAGCGTGCGACGGAGCGCCGCCCTGATGCGGGCCAGCAATTCACCGACACCGAACGGTTTGGTAAGGTAGTCGTCGGCACCGGCATCCAGCGCGGCGACCTTGTCATTCTCGCGGTCTCGCACCGAAAGCACGATAATCGGCACCTGGGACCATTCGCGAATCCGCTTGATCACTTCGATGCCGTCCATATCAGGCAGACCGAGATCGAGCAGAATGACATCCGGCCTGAACGCGGCTGCCGAGGCCAGACCCGCATGGCCGTTTTCGGCCTCGTGCAGAGAGAACTCCTCGCTGGACAGGACCGTATGCAGAAAGCGCCTGATCGCCAGTTCATCATCGACAACCAGGATGCGCGGGAGATTTTCCGTACTTCGTTCAGCTGTCATATGGCCTCTTTTCGAGTGGCAATCGTATCACGATTCTCAGACCTCCGCCAGTACGGTTTTCGGCACTGATCTTCCCACCGTGAGCTTCGACAATCCCCTTGCAGATCGATAGCCCCAATCCGGTACCACCGGCGCCTTCGGGAATCGGGATCCGGTAGAATTTGTCGAAAACCCGTTTCAGGTCGTGATCCGGCACGCCGGGACCACGGTCAGCCACTTCCAGAAGCAGCCAGGACGTTTCGGTTGAGGCAACCACCTCGATTATGCTTCCGGACGACGAATACTTCAGGCTGTTTTCCAGCAGGTTAACCAGCACCTGCGTCATCAGCACCAGATCCATCGGCACCAGCGGCATGGTCGGCAGCATTTTAAACGATACTTCCCTGCTCCCCAAACGCAATTCGAGAGCGGCCAGGGCGCATCCGATCAGATCCTGCACGTCGCACGGTTCAAAATTCAACCTGACGGCTCCTGCCTCGATACGGGTCATGTCCAGCAGGTTACCGACAAAACGGTTGAGGCGCTCCGCTTCGCCACAGGCGGTCTCCAGAAGCTCGCGTCGTGCCTTCTCACTCAGATGGGCTCCCTCTTCCTTCAGGCTTGACAGGACACCGGTCACGGAGACCAATGGTGTCCTCAGATCGTGCGAAATGGAGTTGAGCAGTGCGCGTTCCAGGTTCTCGCGAGCCTGGAGGATCTGGGCCTGCTCAGCCTGGCGGGAAAAGCGGATTCGCTCCATTGCCATAGCCGCTTGAGTGGCAAAGGCGTCCAGAAGGCGGCGGTTGTCCTGGGAATGATAGGCCGGTTCACTCTCCAGCCTGACCCCCATAACTCCCACCACACTGGCCGGGGTCTGGAGCGGAAGATAGATCAGATCTGCGGAAACGAGCGTATCCGTGGCGCGTCCGGCCGGGTGATTATTGCGAAAAGCCCAATCGGCCACGGCCTGTTCCTTCATTACCAGCGTAAGACCTTCGCTGGTTGCCATGATGTCAAGCCGTTCTCCCTCCGGCAGCAGAATCACCACCTGGGCGTTCAAAGCTTCTTCCACATTCCTGACGACCGCTCTCAGTACAGCGTCGATATCGACGGAAGCAGCCAGATCGCGGCTCAGGTAGTAAAGACTTGCGGTGTGCACCTCGCGGGCCCGCATCACCTCGGCACGTTCCTTGGAGCGGGCCACCAGGGTACTGATGACAACCCCTACCACAAACAACCCCAGAAAGGTCATCAGGTACTGAGTGTCGGCCACGGCAAACGTCATGCGCGGGGGGACAAAGAAAAAATCGAAGGCGAGCACCCCGAGGAAGGCGGTCGCAATGGCCGGTTTGCGACTCAGTCGTACCGAGGCGATAACCACGGCCAGCAGGTAAAACATAACCATGTTGGTAGGCGCCAGGAACGGGCGTAACAGCTCGCACAGTATCGTGGCGGCGGCAACAAGGGCGAGGCTTGCCGCATACCCGCGCAATTCGAACGGTGCGTGGCGTTTCGGCATGGCAATGCCCCTCGCCAGTTTATCCTTATCCTGTTCAAAGCTGACGATGACGACATCGACGGCGCCGCTTCTCCGGATAATCCGGTCCACAACCGGCGGGGTTATAAATTCATTCCATCGGGGTTTGTTCGGTTTGCCCATGACGATTTTGGTTATGTTGTGGCGCGCGGCGTACTCCATGACCGCATCGGTGACATCGGTGGCTGTAACCGTTGCGACCTGGGCTCCCAGCCCTTCCGCCAGACGCAGGTCACGCCAGATACTCTCCCGGTTCTCCCGAACCTGGCGCCCCCCTCCGGGGGTTTCGATATAGAGCGTGAACCATTGCCCCTTCAGCTCTTCGGCAAGGCGGCAGGTGGCACGAATCAGCTTTTCGCTGTAGGGGCTGCCGCTGACACAGACCAGCAGCCGCTCTGCCGTCGCCCACGGCCCGGCAATAGATTGGGTCTCCATGTAGGCCCGCATCTGATCGTCAACCCGTGAGGCGGTACGGCGGAGGGAGAGTTCTCTCAGAGCCATCAGGTTGCCGGGACGAAAGAACTTTTCTATCGCTTTGGCTGCCTGATCGGGGATGTAAATTTTCCCTTCTTGCAGGCGTTGCAGCAGATCTTCAGGCGGAATGTCGATCAGTTTGATCTCGAAAGCAAGGTCCAGCAGTCGGTCCGGGACGGTCTCGCGCACGACGATGCCGGTAATTTGGGCAACCACATCGTTCAGGCTCTCGAAATGCTGAACATTGACCGTGCTGTAGACATCTATCCCCGCCTCCAGGATCTCTTCCACATCCTGCCAGCGCTTCTCGTGCCGTGATCCGGGGGCGTTGCTGTGGGCCAGTTCGTCAACAAGAACGATCTGTGGCTTGCGGGCCAGGATGGCATCGATGTCCATTTCCTGAAGCGCAACTTCCATATAGCGGATTTCCTTGCGCGGCAGAACCTCCAGTCCCTCCAGCAGGACATCGGTCTCGGCGCGGCCATGGGATTCGACATACCCGGCAACAACGTCACGCCCATCCTTCCGGCGTTTCCGGGCCGCCTCCAGCATGGCGTATGTTTTGCCGACTCCGGCGGCATAGCCGAGGAAGATCTTCAGCTTGCCCAGCTCGGCAGTTACCTCTTCGGCCTGAGCCAATCGAAGCATCGCTTCGGGAGAGGGGCGTATGTCGTCGGTATTTGTCATTAGTTCTCGCTATATTGTTTTAATGGTGTAGGCGATGTGCGGTTCAACCGCACCAGCGACCTGGCTGGCCCCTATCTGGTGCCATTTGTTGCCCACCAATACGAATAATTTATATTATATTTTCGGTTTTGACCGCATAATTTATCACACGTCCAAGCTCATCCGATTTGAGGAGGTCTCAAAGAGCGTATTCCCATGGCTCCGCGTGCCGCCATTTTGAATCTGCGCCGACTATTTCACCCCATCCAATGCCACATTCAACAGAAGCACATTCACTCGCGGTTCTCCCAAAAAGCCGAACTGGCGCCCTTCAGTTGCCTGTGAAACGGCCTTTGCCACCATATCTTCGGATACACCACGTGCCTTGGCAACACGTGCCACCTGCAAGAGGGCCGACTCGGGCGTGATATGCGGGTCGAGGCTGCTGGCCGAAGCCTGTACCAGGTCGGCCGGAACCAGCCCGGTCACTCCGGCATCCCGGAGCGCTTTGACCCGGTCACCAACGGTTTTCAGGTAATCCGGGTTAGTGGGGCCAGAGTTCGAGCCTCCCGAAGCCATGGCATTATAGCCGAAATCGGTGGATGCGGAGGGGCGCGGCCAGAAGTATTTCGGGTCGGCAAAGGGTTGTCCGACCAAGGTTGAACCGATCTCCTTGCCGCTCTTGTCAGTGATAAAGCTGCCCTTTGCCTGGCGCGGAAAGAGGGCAGAGGCCAGGCCGGTGACGACTGCCGGGTAGATGCCGCCGCAGATGACAGTGAATAATATGAAGAGAATAATTGCCGGTTTTATGTCTTTCATTGGTTTGTTCCTTTCGTAGGGGCAACCCCATGTGGTTGCCCTTGTTGCAATTTTCACCTTCATTGCCATGAGCAGAGAAGGCGGTCGGCCATGTGGGCCGCCCCTCCATTCATTCATTACACCATCATCCCGATAACCATATCGATGAGTTTAATCCCCACGAACGGGGCAATAATCCCCCCTACGCCGTAGATAAGCAGGTTGTGGATCAGCAATTTCTCGGCCGGCATCGGACGGAACTTGGTTCCTTTCAGGGCTAGCGGCACCAGCATCGGAATGATGATGGCGTTGAAGATGACTGCCGACAGGATCGCGGTGAACGGGCTGACCAGACGCATCACGTTGAGTACGCCCAACTGCGGGTAAATCGAGAGCAGCGCCGCCGGAATGATGGCAAAATATTTGGCGATATCGTTCGAGATACTGAAGGTGGTCAAGTTGCCGCGGGTCATCAGGATCTGTTTCCCGACTTCGACGATATCAAGCAGCTTGGTCGGGTTGCTGTCCAGATCGATGATATTGGCCGCTTCCCTGGCAGGCTGGGTGCCGGTGTTCATAGCCACAGCAACATCGGCCTGGGCCAGGGCCGGGGCGTCGTTGGTACCGTCGCCGGTCATTGCTACCATGTAGCCGGCTTCCTGGTACTCTCGGATCAGTCGCAGCTTTTCCTCGGGCTTGGCCTGGGCGAGAAAATCGTCCACCTGCGCTTCGGCGGCGATAGCCGCAGCGGTCAGCGGGTTGTCGCCGGTAATCATCACCGTTTTGATCCCCATGCTGCGCAATTGCAGAAAACGCTCCTGAATACCGGCTTTGACGATGTCCTTCAGGTTGATTACGCCGAGGATATCGCGATCCTTGCAGACTACCAACGGTGTGGCCCCACCCCGTGCAATCTTGTCGACTACGTCTTCCAGATTGCTTGGAATACTTTTTTCGCCCAGTTTTTTCACAAATGCAACCATCGAGTCGGAAGCGCCCTTGCGATACTGATTACCGGCCAGATTAATTCCGGAAAGACGCGTTTCCGCGCTGAAATCAACAACCTCGGCATCTTTTGGCGTTTCCCTGGTGAGCCCGTATTTCTGTTTTGCTAAAGCCACCACACTGCGCCCTTCGGGAGTTTCGTCGGCCAACGACGACATCAGGGCCGCTTCGGCCAGATCATTCTCATTATGGCCGCCGACCGGGACAAACGCTACCGCCTCGCGGTTGCCATGGGTAATGGTCCCGGTTTTGTCCAGCAGCAGTACGTTAACATCTCCGGCCGCCTCTATGGCACGACCGGAGAGGGCGATAACGTTTTTCTGAAAGAGACGGTCCATACCGGCGATACCGATGGCGGGCAGCAGCGCGGCAATGGTAGTCGGCGCCAGGCAGACAAACAGCGCCACCAGGATCGTCAACGATACCGGCGAACCTTGACCGGCCGCCTTGACGCTGTATATCGAGAGTGGGCTGATATTGGCGCAGACCAGCAGGAATACCAGGGTCAGGGCGATCAGCAACACTTCCAGAGCGACCTCGTTAGGGGTCTTACGCCGTTTAGCTCCCTCGATGAGGCCGATCATCCGATCAAGGAATGTTTCGCCCGGATTGGCGGTAATTCTCACGATGATTGCGTTGGCAATGACCGTGGTGCCGCCGGTCACGGCGCTTCGATCGCCGCCCGATTCCCGGATTACCGGGGCAGACTCGCCGGTCACCGCCGACTCGTTGACCAGTGCCGCACCGGCAACGACGTCACCGTCGCCGGCGATCATCTCGCCGGTCCCGACCAGGATCAGGTCCCCCTTGTGCAGCTGGCTGGCGCCGACAGTGGTGAAAGCGCTTTTGAACTCCGGGGTTGAGAGCAGTTTGGCGGTCACATCGGTACGGCTCTTACGCAGAGTGGCGGCACGGGCTTTGCCCCGTCCTTCTGCCAGCGCCTCGGCAAAGGTGGAAAAGATGACCGTCAGCCAGAGCCAGATTGAAACGGCGCCGGTGAACCAGGCCGGTTCCTTGTTAGTGCCGGTCAGCGACATGACGAAGGTGACCAGCGTGATGCCGCTGGCTATCTCGACGCAGAGCATAACCGGGTTGCGCCAGAGAGTGCGTGGATCAAGTTTTTTCAGGGAGTCAAACAGGGCGCCTGTTAACAGTTCGGCATCGAATACCGATTGTGGTGTTTGGGTATGTTTTGACATGACTTATTTTCCTCCCAGCATGGTCAGATGTTCAACAATCGGCCCCAGGGAGAGGGCCGGAAAAAAGGTCAGTGCCCCGACGATCAGAATGACCAGCGTCAGCCAGATGGCGAATGGGGCCTTGTCGGTCGGCAGCGTCCCGAGGCTGGGGGGAATGTACTTTTTCTCGGACAGGGAACCGGCCATGGCGAGCACCGCAACAGCGGGGACATAGCGCCCAATGATCATGGCAAGGCCCCCCCACAGGTTGTAAAAACTGACGTTGGCGTTCAATCCGGCAAAGGCGCTGCCGTTGTTGTTGGACATGGAGGCCACCGCGTAGAGCACTTCGGAGAGTCCGTGAGCGCCCGGATTGGACATGGAAGCGACGGCGGACGGCGTGATCATTGCTATGCCGGACAGAATCAGCACCGTGACCCCGGCGATAAGGATGGTCACGATTGACATCCACATCTCCCGCACCTCAATCTTTTTACCCAGGTATTCCGGAGTGCGGCCGATCATCAGTCCGGAGACGAAGACCGCAATGATCGCGAAGGCCAGCATCGTGTAGAGGCCGGAGCCGACACCGCCGAAGATAATTTCACCCAACAGAATCAGGGAGAGCGGCATCATGCCGCCGATCGGTGTAAGGGAGTCGTGCATGGTATTGACCGCGCCGCAGGAGGTACCGGTGGTGGCAACGGTAAAGAGGTTGCTTCCCGCCATGCCGAAACGGACCTCTTTCCCTTCCATGTTGATACTCTGCACGCCCAGCTTGGCCACCAGCGGATTGCCGCTGCTCTCGGCCCATTGCAGAACACCGAAGGTGGTGATCAGTATGAAAAGCATTACCCCCAGCAGTGCCCACCCCTGTCGGGTGTTCCCCACCATGACGCCGAAAGTGTAGGTCAATGCGCCGGGGATGAGCAGGATCAGCAGGATCTCCACAAAGTTTGAGAGTGGTGTCGGATTTTCAAAAGGGTGGGCCGAGTTGGCGTTGAAAAAACCGCCGCCGTTGGTACCCAACTCCTTGATTACCTCTTGGGAAGCGACCGGGCCCATCGGAATCTGCACTTCTTTAACAACGACGTTTTCGGTGACCGGGTTCCCCTTGGCATCCTTGAGCGGGTTTCCCCTGTCGTCCATCTTTGGTTTGTCATAATTAGTGGCCTGAAGCAGCGGTACGGTCTTGTACTCACTGAAGTTCTGGATCACTCCCTGGGAAACCAGGACAAGCGAGAAGATAAGAGAGATCGGCAGCAGGATGTAGAGGGTACAGCGGATCATATCGACCCAGAAATTGCCCAGCAATGAAGTTTTTCGCCGCACGAACCCGCGGATTACGGCGATCGCTATCGCCATGCCGGTAGCGGCGGAGACAAAGTTATGTACCGCGAGCCCCATCATCTGGGTGAAGTAGCTGGCCGCCTGCTCGCCGGTATAGGCTTGCCAGTTGGTGTTGGTGACAAAGCTGACCGCCGTATTCAGCGCGAGTTGCCACGTGAAAGCCGGGAACTTTTGAGGATTCAGCGGCAGCAGGTGCTGGGTCATCAACAGGGTAAAGAGCGAAACGAAGAGCACCAGATTGAAGAGTATCATGGAGCCGGCATACCGTTTCCACCCCATCTCATCTTCCGGTTTTACTCCGCTGATGCGGTAAAGCACTTTTTCGCAGGGGCACAGGAAGGGGGAGAGGAACGTGCGCTCCCCCTGGAAAACCTTGGCCATGAAGGTGCCGAGCGGCTTGACCAGAACCAGTAATACGATGAAACAGAGGATTGTTTGCAGCCATTCACAGGTGTTCATGGGTATCTCTCCATTAAATCCAGCGTGCCTAATTAAGCAGTTGTTTAGCGATAGTGACCGGTATCACGGCCCATTCTTTCTTCCGGCTATCGAACACCGGCACCTGGCCATGTCCGTAGTCGGGAGGAGGCACAGCTGTGATGCCATCTTCTTGCTGAAGCATACCGGCATCCTCAAAAGTTTCACCCTCGTACAACCCGTTATTGCTGTTGAACAGATATGCTTTCATTGCTTGTTCCCCCGTACTCAGTAGTCCTTCCACGATTTCAGGATAGCAGGGAGAAGATAAATTGGGTGTCAAAATAGGGGGGAAGGATGTCAAGAAGATGTCAAAATGAAAAAAGGTGTGCTATCTACTTTCTGAGGATTTATCTATATGGAAACAGCGGCAATTCACTCCGCAAAACATATCCTTCTTCTGATCGGCATTATTCTGGGCGCAGGGTCTTTTAGCGGCATTCTGGCACAGAAGTTTAAAGTGCCTGACGTCGTTCTGTTCTTGTTGATCGGTATAGGTCTCGGCCCTGAACTGGCCGGTGTAATCGATGTCAAGGCAAACTCCCCCTTTAACCAGTTAATCCTTATTTTTGGCTCTTGCTACATCCTGTTCGATGGCGGTGCAGCTTTGAGGTTGCGCGTGTTGAAAAAAGTCTGGATCACCATTGTGACTATTTCTACCGCCGGGGTGCTTATCACCGCTGTCATAACCGGTTTTGCCGCTTCTTATCTCCTTGGTCTGCCGATAATAACCGGGCTGCTGTTCGGTGCGGTCGTCGCTTCCACCGACCCGGCAACCCTGATACCGATCTTCAAACAGGTCAGGATCAGGGAGCGTGTGGCACAGACCGTCCTGAGCGAATCGGCTTTCAACGAAGCAATGGGCGCCATAGTCACCTTCGTCGTGATGGGATGCACTCTCGGTACCGGAGGACAGTTATCGCTTGGTGAGGCGACCTTCAGCTTTGTCAGCAACACCCTGATCGGAGTGCTGATAGGAGGCGTCCTCGGGTATCTGTCGGCTCTCCTTATTGCCCATGAAAAATTTAGTTTCCTGCTGGAATACGCTTCGCTCGTGACGCTGATGTCGGTGGCGGGCGCCTACGTAAGCGCGGAAACGTTTAACGCAAGCGGAGTGCTGGCGGTCTTCGTATTCGGCATCGTGCTCGGAAACAAGAATTCATTCGGATTCAGGATGGAGCCTCAAGAGGAGGAAAAGCTGGAGGACTTTATTCTTACCACATCCCTCATCATGCGGATGTTTATCTTCATTTTACTTGGGAGCCAGGTAAGCTTTGAGCTTATGGGGAAATATCTTTGGAGCGGCATCGCGGTGGTATTGGTATTGATATTTGTTGCCCGGCCGGCAACCGTCTTTCTCTGCGCCCTTCCGGACCGCCGCGCCAACTGGAGCCTGAACGAAATGCTCTTTATGTGCTGGAGCCGCGAAACCGGAGTAATGCCGGGAGCCCTGGCAGGTATATTGCTCGGGATGAAGGCGCCGGGTGCGGATGTCATCGCTTCCGTCACCTTCCTCACCATTCTCTTGACCATCTTGATCCAGGCAACGACCACCCGGTGGCTGGCCGGCAAACTGGGACTTCTGGAAAACCATATCTCGTAGTTTGAAACTACGATTTTGAAGGATGTGCGGGTATCTCTATCCTGAACTCCGCCCCGCCGTTTATGTTACACACGGTCAGACGCCCCTTCATGTTGTTCTCGATAATCACCTTGGACATATACAGACCGATTCCGGTCCCTTTGTCCTCCCCTTTTGTGGAGAAATACGGGTCGAAAATCCTCTCAATGATATCTTCGCCAATTCCCCCGCCGTTGTCCCGCATCCGCAGTACCGCTATCCCACCTTCCGTGCCTCCTTCAATTCTGATAAAAGGCTTTGAAATGTCATTGGCAGCGAGTGCATCCCTGGCATTACCGAGGATATTGAGTACCACCTGAGCGTATTCGTTGGGATAACCGTTGGCGTAAACATCCTCATGTATGTCCATGTCCACCGCAATTCTCTGGTACTGCAGATCGGCCGAAACGAACTTCAGAGCCAACTGAACCGCGTCTTTCAGGCGAAACATATGGAGTTGCTTGTCCGGACGGAAAAAGTTCCTGAAATCGTCAATGGTGTGGGACATAAATTTGATGATATCCATTGAGGAGTGGACATCCGTTCTCAATTCTTCCTCTCTAAGGTTGCCACTGCTGAAACTCTTCTCGATACTTTGCAGGATCAGCCCCAGATTGTTGAGTGGTTGGCGCCATTGGTGAGCGATATTGTTTATCATTTCTCCCATGGCCGCCTGACGGTTCTGCTGGATCATCATCCGGTCCTTGAGCCTGATTTCGCTGACCGCCTGTGAGATACGTTGTTCAAGTGAACTGTTCAGCATTTCAAGCTGCTGCTGCTTGTCTGCCAGTGCCTCCAGCGCCTGTTTGCGAATGGTGATGTCCCTGGTTATGGCAAGCATGGAGATGATCGCCCCCTGCTCGTTCCTGAGTGGAACCGCATGACTCTCCAGCCAGAGGCGGCGTCCTTTGAGGCCGGTTATCTTGAAAACCAGTTCACCCGCGTTGCCCTCAAAGGCCGCTCTGATCAAGTTAATGAAATCGTCACGATATTCCGGGTCCACCAACTCATGGACTTTGCCCCCCTTGACCATCTCGAAATTTTCCGCCTCAATCATCTCCAATCCGGCCCGGTTCATCATTAACAGGGAACCGTCCCGGTCCAGCAGCTTGACGCACTCAGGCTCCGTGTCGATAATAAGCTTGAGGAACTGTTCATTCTCTCTGAGAGTTTGCTCGATATCGATTGCCGGAATTTTCAGTTGTCCGGTCGGCATCACTCTTTCTCCTCTTCCGATTGCTCGCTCAGTGAAGCAACCGGCAACTCAACCGTAGCGGTAATTTCTTTTCCACAAATGAATGGGAAAAACACCACACGATTCCAGTCTACACAATAATTCAAATAAAATGAACGGATTATTATTGAGGTGGCCGGTGTCTGTGCTATCCTTCTCCCAATGTAATCGCGCAGAGAGGATTAGCCATGATCGCCATCGCAAACGCACTCATCCCGGTGCTGGCCCTTATTCTGGCCGGCTTTCTCATTCAGCGCACCGCATTTCTCCCCCCCACGTTCTGGCCTTCAGCCGAGAAGCTGACCTATTTCCTGCTCATGCCGGCGACCCTTATCCATAGCCTGGCCGGCAAGCAGATCGGTTCCCTCCCCTGGGTAAAGATTCTCCTGACCGTCGAGGGCGCGGTAAGTGCGAGTGCGCTGTTGGTAACGCTCTGGTGGCTTGCGAACCGTCGCCTGGGGGGGGGCGCTTTTACGGCGCTCTCTCAGGGGGGGGTACGGTTCAAC
>Ga0118677_10003215_pt1 | contig 31343 bp, 29 predicted proteins | sample AliMusrvi5mmetaG_FD_86154 | JGI IMG/M metagenome (GOLD analysis project Ga0118677, IMG submission 86154) | reverse complement strand
ACCTGGCTCAAATCCCCGAGGTCACGTCAACTGAAACCATTCTCAGATCAGATAGGAAGAAGTAGGTTTAAGAAGAACGATCATGGAAATCTGCTGGCCGGCGTAGGAATCAACCACGGCGGCTCTTATCCCCGATCGATGGGTAAATCATTCCTGCCCGCCTGTTGATATTTCGTGGTTCACAGTCCGAAATCCTTCGATCGGTTGATAAAGATTTACCCAAGGCCCTTCATAAACCAGCTCGTAAAGCGTTGATTATAAGGGATGGGTAAAACCTTACCGCTACGAAAGGGGGCGTTTGGGTAAAACAAATCAACGCAAATGGGTAAATCAATATCGTCCATTACAGGTAAAACAATACCACTCAAGGAAGGGCGTTTTGGGTAAAACTTATCGACACGATTGGGTAAAACAATATCGCTCACTACACTACAGAGATAGAGTTGAGCCAACCTTTGGTGGAGCCATGGGGATTCGAACCCCAGACCTCCTCAATGCCATTGAGGCGCTCTACCAACTGAGCTATGACCCCGAAAGATCTGCGACTGACTCTGAATTTTCCCGACGCAGATTTGAAGTTGAGAAAATAGGGGGAATCGCTGACACGGGCAACATCAATCCGAAAAAATGGCCTTTTTACAATTCATACATTGACACTTTCAGGTTCAACGGCCATTCTTTCCGACCCAATTGTTATAAGATTCTCAAGAAATGAAGCGCACCTACCAACCTTCCAAGCGCACGCGCAAACGCCAGTTCGGCTTCCGTGCTCGTATGCAGACCAAAGGCGGTCGTGCCATCCTTAGCCGTCGCCGTCAACGCGGCCGCAAGCGTCTCCTCCCGAAGGGGGTTGAGGTCCATTACGCACGGCACACCCAAGCCTAGGCTTACGTTGCCGCGGACTTCGCGGCTACGTGCCGGATATCAGCATGCGAAGGTTCGTGAGATGGGGCGTTCATACCACGGATCCCTTCTCCGAATGGGAATTCTCCGCGAGCCTCTGACGTCGACTCAATCAGCTGTCGTGGTCTCAAAGCGTGTCGGACCTGCAGTAATAAGAAACAGGGTCAAGCGTCGCCTGCGAGAAATTTTCCGGCGGGAACTTCCCGGACTAAAGTCGGAGCTATGGATCGTCGTCATGGCGAAACCCGCGGCAGCCAATGCCACAATGGAAAGCCTGCACTCGGAATGGTTGCTTCTCGGCAAACGCTCCTCTATTTTCATTCGTCCGTGACAACTACGATCTGATGTCTTTTCTTCTGCGCATCCCGATTCACCTTTATAGGTGGTTACTCTCTCCATTCCTCCGTGCTCTATGCGGGAGTAGTGGATGCGGATGTCGTTTTCACCCGAGCTGTTCCGCATACGCCCTTGAAGCTCTTAAGGTGCATGGGGCTCTGACGGGCACCTCACTCACCTTGAAGCGTTTATCCCGATGTCACCCATGGGGAGGGCATGGGGGATCTGATCCAGTGCCGTTGGTATGCTCACGTCCTTCGATTTCAAGTTGATCCGATCCCATCTCAGCTCCCGATTTTTTCACTTTTATTTCTCCCACTCTTTATGTTTGACCGCACCACATGGATCGCCATCGCCATCTCCGTAGCAGGACTGGTGGGTTGGCAGTATTACTATTCAAAGACTTATGCTCCCTATCTGGCTCAGCAAGCTGAGATTCACAGGATGGCGAAGCTTAAGGCCGACGTTGAAAAATCGGGGATTCAACCGACCTCTCAGTCCGTCAAATCTACCGCCCCAGAGCTTATATCGACCTCTGCTTTGCCTGCACCAATCGTCGGATCAACCCCTCCAATTCCGGAAATCACTGCCAAACGCGAGACCCTCGACACCAGCCGTGCAGAATATCTTTTTGCCAATAACACAGGAGGCATCGAGAACATCACCCTATTCCTACATCTCGGGGCCAATGAGCACAGTCTCTTCCTGAACAAGGAATCCACTCTTCCGATCGGAGCACTTTGCGATGCAACCGGACAACCGGTCGGCGGATTCACAATGGATGCCGACAAGAAGAAAGGTATTACACAGTTCTCCGTCTCCTCCCCTTCAGGACTCTCAATCACCAAGAAGTTCTCGCTCCCTGAGACGATAGGCTCTCCGGAGGAGTATCTGGTGAAGTTGGATTTGATCTTCCGCAATAGCGGAAAGACGCCGATCTCGCTTCCCGGATATAGCATCGCCGCCGGAGGTGCCGCCCCAGTACACATCAAAGACCTTCCGACCTTCACATGCTTTGACTGGTATAAGGATGGAAAGATGACCTCCATCAATGCGGGTTGGTTCGATGCAGGCACCATTCCGTTGATAGGCATCCAAATCCACCCGGCGCACGATCTCTATTCTCAGCAAGATTCAGGCGTCCAATGGGTGGCAGTTACCAGTCAGTATTTTACGACCATCATCACTGCCGCGAAGGGGCAACCTGGCAGCGGAGTGTGGGCTCGTCGTTTTGAGGCCGTAACCGCCGATGAATCGGAGAACGGTCGAACTGTCCATGGGATAATGGGAGGGCTGGGCACCGGACCTTTGACTCTGGCGCCCGGAGAGAGCACAACGAGGAATTACTCAATCTATGTGGGGCCGAAGGATTTCTACGCACTTTGCAAACTCGGAGACGAGCAACAAAAGGTCATGAATTTCGGTATGTTCCATATTGTTTCAGAGGGACTGCTCTGGGCCATGAACTCCCTCCATGGAGTCACTGGAAGTTATGCTGCGGCTATTATCATCCTGACAATCCTTATCAAATCAGCTCTCTGGCCCCTTCAGAATAAAGCGACCGCATCAATGAAACGGATGCAACTGCTTTCACCGAAGATGACCGAACTGAGGGAAAAATATAAGGACGACCCGACTAAGATGAACGAGGAGCTGATGAAGCTCTACAAACAATATGGGGTGAATCCCTTCGGAGGTTGTCTTCCGATGCTTGTGCAGATCCCGATCTTTTTCGGATTCTACTCTATGCTAGGAAGTGCGATCGAGTTGCGTAACAGCCATTTCCTCTGGATTCATGATCTTTCTCAACCTGACACCCTTACACATATCATGGGCTTTCCGATCAATCTGCTTCCCATCATCATGGCCGGCACCATGGTCTGGCAGATGGCGATCTCCCCCAAGAGCGGAGACGCCTCCCAGCAAAGGGTGATGTATTTCATGCCGGTCATCTTCCTGACATTCGCGTATAATTATGCATCCGGGCTCGCCCTGTACTGGACAACCCAAAACATCTTTTCCATCGTTCAATTGTATTGGACACGCAATCAAGCCCTACCCACCCTTGAAAAAGTTCCTGTTAAAGCAAAACCAAAAGGAAAAGGCGGCGGACCCGTTGGCGGTGCCTTCGGGCGAAAACGCTGAAAGTTTCCTGCAACTTCCCAAGTAATGAACCAGACCCCCCGCGAGATTCTGGACACGTTACTTGGCCATCTTGGGTTTATCGGGGAAATAGAGGAACAGGTTCGCGAGGGACATTTGATCCTTCAAATACGAACCAATGAACCGGAGCGACTCATCGGCCGCAGGGACGAGACTCTCGAGAGTCTCCAGTTCCTACTCAATCGGATTCTGCTGGCTCAAAACTCCACCGCCCCCAGAGTCATAGTCGATGTGGAACACCACCGCTCAATGCGAGATGACGCTTTTCTGAAACGCATCAACCTGCTTGCAGAGGCGGTTCGTGAAAGCGGACGCCCATTGATGACTGAACCGCTCAATTCTTACGACCGTCGACTCGTCCACAATGCTTATCGGGAGGATTCCGAACTGACAACATGCAGCCCTGCTGTCGATGAAAAAATCAAACGTATAACTATCAAAAGGCGAAATCAATAATAGCCATCCATTTATGAGTCACAAACATTAGTGAAGTTAAATCAGGATCCAACTAAGGCGTTTTAATAAACCGTCGAGCACAAATAATCATGAAAGATTTTCCTCGAATCGCCTTCTTGTTGATCGTAATGACCCTGTCTCATATCCCTGCAGAAGTTATTGCACAAACGGCAGTTTCTCTCGGATCTATTGATCCAAATAGCGGGGGAATAGCGGTTCCGACCGGTTTTGTTGGATTATCAATGGATTACACAAGTGTCACGAATTACATTATCGAAGGGACGAATTTTTCAAACTACTTCAAGAACATCACCCTACTTACTGGTGCTCCCAATCTGCGGGTTGGGGGGAATGAAGTCGACCAACTTTTGTTAAGTGGCCAATCCTCATCAACTTATAACTATTATTCTAATCCTTCTACTTACATTACCATCAAAACGAATGCACTGAACACGATCGCTAATTTTCAAAAAAGCAATAATATCAATATAACCCTTGGGATTAACGCGGCTGGATACAACACAGAAGGAACCAACGTCACCACTGCAAATGCGACAAACCAGATAGCCTTTGTTCGTGCGGTGATAAGTGCTTGGAATGCGTCTGGCCTTTCAACTTCGAATCCAGTTATTGAGCTCGGAAACGAATCGGACATATGGTACGATACCAGTGGTAGATATTACAGGGACAGCAGCTGGACAGCGTCTCAGGATCTAACGAATCTCACCGACCTCTCCTCCGCTATACACAATGCCAGTGGACTCTCTGGCATCAAGTTGGCGGGACCGGCATATTCCAGCGGCCCCCTCACCACCAACGCCTTTGTGAATTCCGCCACGGTTACGATGTCCAACATGGCGACAAGTGCAAACCTCTCCGAGATCACGCTTCACCATTATCCGCACAGCGCTATCAGTAGTTCGGTTACCAATCTGACGCAATCCCAGCAGATCCAGATGATGCTTTTGGGGGCCTATGTCGGCGCGACTAAAACCAACTCCGAAATTTCTCTTTATGCGAGCGGTGCCCAGAGCGGTCCGATTTATTCGAATGTTATCGCCTCAGCCTCCTCTGCTGGAACTCCTCTGCGAATTGGCGAAATGAATTCATATGCCAACGGGGGACTAGCCGGGGTAAGCGACTCCTTCGCCTCTGCACTCTGGGCAGCCGATTCACTTGCCAGCTACGCCCGGGCCGGACTGTCTGGGGTTAACATATTCAGTGTCTGGGGTTCAGGTTACTATAATGTGTTCGATCCGGCCAATGGAACAACACCAAGCGCGAACAATCCCCTCATCGCCAAAGGCAACTATTACGGAATGTATTTCTTCGCGCTCGCAGCCCAAGACAATGGGACACTGTTGACGAACACCTCCTACACCAACGACCTCTATCTAGCGACACAGACAAACCACAGCCCAACATCGACCAATCCACTCTCAACGAATGGCACCGCCGCATCAGTCTATTACTTTGTTGATGCCAACGCCAATCTGCGAGTCATGGCCATAAATCGTTCCGATTACGCGGTTGGAAGTAACTATAATTTGAGTTTATCACTCTTGAACCAGACACACTTTTCCAACTCGGCTAGCCTTCTCCTCATGGCCGACAGTTCGACCAACCTAGCTGACACTAATGCGGCGAATTATCAGATCGGCGGCCAGACGTTCAACCCCACCAATGGATTGATCAATTCTTCTGCTTTCCAAACAACTTCCGAAAATCTCTCTGGAGGCCAGTATTCCTTCGTTGTTCCGGCTGGAGAGGCCGGAATCCTGACGATCATGTCGAGTGATCTTAACGTGGGCTACTCTACAGCGGCCAACATCTCCAACATCACTTCGGGTACCAAGATATTCAGCAATACCTATGTCGGCAACTCGGTTGCATCCTCCAACAACCTGCTGACTGTTGCAAATACCAACACTCTCCTGACCAATAGTGGCGACCTTGTTATCGGTATCTCGGGCAGTAGCAATAGTCTGGTGATTTCAAACGGCGGCTTTGTGGCTAACCAGAACGGATGGATAGGTTCCAATGGAACTTCTTCCAATAACTCTGTCCTTTTGACGGGATCAGGATCGCAATGGAGCAACATTGGCACCCTCACAATCGGCTATGCTGGCAACGGCACCCTGACGGTTGCCAACAGCGCCACAGTGAACGCATCCGGGGGCTTCACGTTAGCTTCTCAGGTTGGTTCATCTGGCACCTTGAACATAGGCCGCTTCGGCACCAACGACGCGGCTGGAACGATCGTAACCCCGACGATCACCTTCGGAAGTGGCACCGGAGTAATCAACTTCAATCAGGCAAACACGGAAACACTCTCCAGCATGATTTCCGGGCAGGGATCGATCATGCAGTCGGGTGCCGGCACAACTATTCTCACAGGAAGCAACAGCGGATTTACAGGAAGTGTTATAGTCACAGGAGGAACGCTTGCCGTTAATGGTCAGAATGGCTCCGCATCCGTGACCGTGGCAAGCGGAGGCACCCTAGCTGGACAGGGAGGAACCCTTGCATCCGTGACGGTACAATCGGGAGGCTTTCTCCGACCTTCTGCTGTAAGCGGAACTCCCAGCATCCTATCCGCGGGAGCGCTACTACTTAACAGCGGTGCAACCACAACGCTAAACGTCTTGAACGGAAATCAGGCGGCGGGGAGTGGTTACGACCAGATTAAACTTACCGGCAGCCTGACATATAATGGCACCCTTTCTTTGAACGTACCTTCCGGATCGGTACCATACTCCGATACCATCTTTAACTTTGCGACCGAGACTTACTCCTCCGATTTCACGATTGTCAACCTGACCGAAGGTGTTACTGCGGTTACAATGACAGATCAAAATCATATCTGGCGTGGCATGTCAGCCGATGGATACTACACCTTTACCGAGACTACGGGGATCCTAGCCCTGACCACTGTTCCAGAACCGTCGAACTTTGCGCTTCTTGTCCTTGGATTGCTTGGGTTGATGATTCTCCACCAACCAAGAAATTCCTAAAGGAGGAGATTGTCTGTTTAATAGACCCTTTCCCTTTAGAAATCCGTGTGCTCGATGGGCGGTGGGACACGCGGCAATCCCTGTGCAATAAATAAACGGCAGATCAAGTAACCGGCTATCCCGCCCCCAAGATGAGCTAGATGACCGATCCCTCTTTCAATTCCGAAAAGCCAAAAGATAAAAGAACCCGCGATTACCAACCAAGCGAGGGTGGAGGCCTTCATCCTCACGGGGATCACGAAGAAGATCAAGGCAGTGATCTCCAGCCTTGGCTGCAATGTTCCAAACCCCACGAGCAGAGCACAGACAGCCCCCGAGGCGCCGACAAGATTGATAGCTGAGGAATCACAGAACGTCTGCACTAGTCCACCAACCACTGCACCTCCAATGTAAAGGATGAGATAACGAGCCCATCCGAGCATTTCCTCCAGGATGGGACCCGTGAACCAAAGCGCGAGCATGTTGACCAGCAGATGCAAGAGATTCCCATGGAGAAAAGCATGAGTGAGGAGTTGCCAAAATCCACCTTGCAGAAGTCCTTCACGACTCAACGCCATGAGTGGAAAAAGGGAAGTGTCGTAGAAAACTCGGAACAGCTCTTCAACAATGAATAGGGCTGCATTGACCCCTATGAGGATGAGAGTAAGCGGAGCATTACTGAATCTGTTCATGTCTACTGTTCAGTTTGTTGCACACTGAGTGGGAACAAAGACTGGCAATGCATGTCTCTCCAAGGAAAAAGAAATTGGAAGAATACCCGTCAACTCACCGTCGAGTTCATAAGGAACAGGTTCCTCGGAAATCATTTCAAGGGATGCTGTCTGAAAGTAGTCCACGTCACGTAAATCAGCGTGTTGTCCGATCATGATGGCGTGCATGTAACGGAGCAGATCCCAAGCACTCTGATTATGGAACACCAACACATCCAACAAACCATCGCTTGGAGAACCGTTACGGAAAAATTTAAACGGACCACCGTAAAATCGGCCGTTGCCCAGCAAGACGAAGGATCCACGATGCTCAGTTCGCTCCCCGGTAGTGATCGTGATTTCAGGAGCCTTATTACCTACGACTTGGGCTAGGGAAAGAAGGTAACTTAATGGACCCAGGGCCTTCTTTGATTCTCTAGTTGTTCGCTGAACCACCTCTGCATCCAATCCGACCCCGGCAAGTTGAACAAAATACCGGGCGCCCTCCGATGTCGAACAACGTGGGAGATCAAGCCATCGGAGAGTGCCACGCTCAATGATCTCCCAAGCTTTCTCAAGGGAGTAAAGCGGGATCCCCAACTCGAAGGCAAAAACATTCATGGTCCCGACGGGAAGTATCCCTAATCTGACATCAGGATCCCCATCCCCGTGTCCATGTGATTTCTTAACGGCGACAGCGATGCCATTGACGACCTCGTTAATCGTTCCATCTCCTCCCGCCGCGATGATCGCGTTAAACCCCTCCTTGACGCCGTCGGCCGCTATTTTCTCGGATTCTCCTGGCGTTGTACTCATTCGAATCTCTGCTCCAACCCCCCTATCGACAAGCCTCCGGATACGCTCGATAAGCTGTCCCGCTTTTTCACTGCGGGCGGCTGGATTAAGAATGATGAGAGGCTTCTTCACACTTCACAATTACGGTAGGACACTTAACTTCTTCCTGTGCGTCATAAATCCAAGCCCTTTCTTTACATTGCAGCAATTCTGCTGTGTATCCCCTTGCTCTCAACTCTTGGGCTTAATCTTTATCTTCAATCTCCCGGCGTGCAGGATCGCCTTCATTCGACCCTAGAGTCGCTTCTTGGTTCTCCAGTAAGCATACACAGCACTTTCGGAATCCCTCTAGGAGCAATAAGACTCACTGGCATCACAACCATTGACAAGGATCGCTCCCCGCTTGTCTCTGCAGAAACTCTCTCGATCAGCCCCAACTACATGTCTCTTTTACACGAGCAACTCACCATCGCGACTGTTGTTCTTGATCGACCTGTAATTCAACTGCATCTGGAATCTTTTCCAGGCCGCCAACCCAACAACGAAGTTTCTCGTGGATCGCCCCCTCTATCTCAAGATTCGAACGCGACTTCATCCCCCCCTTCACCCGGTTCCCTATCTGTAAGCTCAGTCCATAAAATCGCTCCTGCTATTCCGGAAGGCAACGGTTCTGGTCTCAAAGTTACGGGTCTGATCTTCCCTGAAGGATTCAAGAGTCTCTCGATCAAAAATGGAGAAATTTCCGCTTGGAGTTCGGGAAATCTCCCAGTGCTCAGTTTGTCCCGTTTTGATCTCAAAGCACGCAGTCAAGAAGGTGGAGGGTGGGCCGGGAACATCACCGCTAAGCAGGCTATGATTGGAAATTCCTTACTAATCCATGATCTCCGATCTCCGGCAAGTATTTCAGCCGATCATTTCAGTGTGAGATTGGAGAAACTCTCTGCGACTTTGGGCGCAGGCCAGCTGACCGGCTCGATAAAGTGCGACCTGCCACCAGCCAACCCTGCCTACCAGTCGACCCTATTGCTTAACGGAGCCTCTCTGAAACAACTTCTGGCTGACTCCTGCTACGGCAACTCGTCGGCGGAGGGGAATCTGGCGGGTGATCTCCAGATTTCAGGCATAGCAGGTGTCCCCTCAACGATGGAAGGGCGTGGAAATCTGACATGCACTGAGTCTGTTATCCAACCGGTCGACTTTCTCAAACAGATTGGAAGACTCTTGCAAATCGACGAGCTTCAGCTCCTCCGGCTTCAAGAGGCGAAATGTGCGTTTCGCATCCATCAAGGCGGAGTATTCATTGATGACCTTCTCATGCATTCCCAGAATCTTATGCTCAATGCTCGAGGCCCCATTTCCGCCAATGGCGAACTTGATTTGGAATCGCGACTCCTCCTTGACGAAAAGCTTGCCGGACGCCTCCGAGGACTCTTGGGTTCGCAACTCGCACCAGCACCCGAATCCGGCTATTCGCAAATCACTTTCCATGTCTCGGGAAATCCCGCCAATCCCAAAACCGATCTCTTGCAACGACTAACTGGTCTTAAGATAGGTATTGATCTGGGGGGGCTTCTTCAGGGGTTGTTTGGACATCCAGCCTCCAACCACTAGTAGCCATGCGAGTGATTGCGGGATCCGCCGGAGGACTCGCCCTAAAACCACCGGGAATGGGAACCAGACCCACGATGGATCGAGTCAAGGGCGCGATCTTCTCGACGCTCGGAGAACGTGTTCCCAATTCGCGTGTCCTCGACATGTTTGCTGGCAGTGGTGCCCTTGGCATAGAAGCTCTAAGCAGGGGTGCAACTTGCGCAACATTTGTCGAAAATCACGGTCCTACTGCGGCGTTGATACGACGCAACCTGAAATGGACAAATCTGGAAGGTATCGTCCAGCAGATGGATGCATTCCGATTTCTGGAACTCCATGCAAAAGAAGGATGCTTTGATCTGATTTTTGCCGACCCCCCTTATTTGAAGAGTTACGAAGGAGAAGGCAACAATTCCGCTGAGACCCTTCTTGCCCATCCCTCACTACCCACCACCCTTGGATCGGAGGGCCTTTTTGTATTGGAATGCGCACCTCGCCAACCCCTCCCATCCTTATCGTCATGGGTGATTCTTTCAGACCGTACTTATGGTGAGTCCCGAGTTCTTATTCTTAGAAACTCAGCATGAAACGCCTCTCCCTTTTTCTCTACAATCTGCTTTTTGTTCCTTTGCTGCTTATCCTGCTTCCAGGATACCTGCTGCGAATCTGGCGCCGTGGCGGATACTGGAATCAAATTGCTCAGCGCTTCTGCATCTTTGAAAGGGAGACACTGAACCGCATAGGCATGGGCAGGATCTGGATCCATGCCGTCAGTGTCGGCGAAGTCGGCATCGCCCTAAAATTCGCAAAATCCTACCACTTGATTCATCCCCGATCTCGTTTTCTCGTTAGCACCACTACTTCTACTGGCCTCAAGATCCTTCAGGGGCATGCGTCATTGTGGCTGGAACCGATTGCAAATCCGGTCGATTTTCCGATTCTCTCTTCTAAACTTGTAAGGAGAATCCGTCCCTCTGCTCTTTTGATGGTCGAGGGCGATTTATGGCCGAACCGACTTGCTGTATGTACTAAGCTCGGGATTCCGACTGCTCTTCTCAATGCCAGACTATCAAAACGCTCGGAAAACCGTTTCCGACTAGCCCGATTTCTGACCTCCCCCCTCTTTAACGAATTGAAACTCATTACTATAACAGAGCACGAAGATATCGAGAGGTGGAAATCACTCGGCGTTAAATCCTCTCTCCTCCATTGGACCGGCAACATAAAATACGACCAAGCACCGGAATCTGAATCTTCAGCCACGTCTCAAACCCTGCCGATGTCCTCGGGGCCAGTCATCCTGCCGGAAGCACTCGGGTGGAGGGCAGGAGATTCCATCATGCTCGCTGCAAGCACCCATCGGGGTGAGGAACTTGAGCTCGCAAGGGCATTTCTTGAACTGCGGCAAATCATGCCGGAACTCCGTTTGGTAATCGCACCGCGGCATGTGGAACGTCGCCGGGAGATTCTTGAAGAGTTAAGAGAAAATGGCATTACCTGCTCCCTGCGCTCCCAAAACATCACATCCAACTCCGATGTGCTATTGCTGGACACTACGGGTGAACTTTCCGCTTGGTATGGGCTTTCGACTGTTGTCTTTGTCGGAAAGAGTCTTCCCTGTTCCGTCAACCATGGGGGGCAGAATATGATAGAACCCCTACAGGCTCGCAGGGTCGTCATAACTGGTCCAAATACTGGAAATTTCGAACCCATTGCCTCGCGGCTCTACAAGGCCGGAGCACTTCTTCGCGTAACGGATGCAAGCAGCATTGCCGCTCAGGTCGGGCCGTTGCTCCTGGATGCTGATTTGCGGAATGAAATGATCAGGGCAGCGGATGTGATCCTCCAGCCCAATCAAGGTGCCACTGCAAGAAACTGCAAACTGGTGGAGGAAAGGATTGAAAGCTTCACGTAGAATCCTGATTCAGGGTCAGTCAACCTGGATTCAATTTCTACTCCTGAGATCCCTCCCAGAAAAGACGTGCGGCGAGCCTCCAGTCACGCTCGGCAACCTGCTCCCTTGCTGATAAACCCAGTTTTTTACGCAGCCCGGCATCCGTGCAAAGTCGTTTGATCGCGGCAGTCAGAGCATCGAGATCCAATCCCTTTGTGATTAGTCCATCCTGTCCGTCAATGACGAGATCCTTCGGGCCGCCGACATCGGAAACGATAACCGGCAAACCGCTGGCCTGTGCCTCAATCACAACATTGCCAAACGTGTCGGTGGTGCTGGGAAAGACAAAAAAATCGGCTGAAGCGTAGGCGGTCGCAAGTTCCTCCCCGTGCAGGCTTCCGGTGTAAATCCCTTCTGGAAGGAGCTCCTTCATCATCATTGAGTAGGGCCCCTCGCCCACGATGAGCGGTCGTACGGGCACTCCAAAAGTGCGGAGCCGGCGCAACGCGGCTGCAAATAGGTCAAGGTTCTTTTCCCTTGAAACTCGCCCAACATAGAGCGCCCCGATCTCATGCTCAAGCAGCCCTTTAGCTTTCCAGAAATCAGTTTTCTTTTTCGAAGGATGAAAAAGTCCGGTATCGAGCCCCCTTGGAAGGATACGCAATCTATCCGACGGAATACCTCTTTCAATCCAGCACTGGCGGTAATGGTCGGAATTCACGTAGATAGTGTCCATCTGGGAATAAAACCAGTGCATGTAATTCCAAGTTAGTGACTCCATCAACCCATCCTCGGTAAGAATGCGAACATATTCAGGAAAATCCGTGTGGTAGATCCCAGCGGTTGGAAGTCCGAGCACGCGGGCCGCACAGAATGCAGCCAGTCCGACCGGTCCCGGGGTGCTGATGATAACCTCTGTGAAATTTCCGGTCTGAAGATGATCGATGATCTGCAACAGGGGCGGAAAGCAGCCGCAATGCCTCGGCGGGTGGCGCGGAGTTAAACAACCAGTCGTAGCGGAACCCCGGTTCCGGTTGAAACGGTTTGTTAAATGGAGGCGGCAACTCCGAAAACGGTGTCAGAGCCGACATGAAGCGCAATAGCTCCTTGTTCTTCATATAGAAATTTTGCAATTTCAGAGCCCGTTTCATCAGCTTTTGCAGCTCCCGGTCGTTGCTCAGTTCCTCCAGCCTCGACAAAGGAGAGGTCTGACGTTTTCTGCCGTTATCCTTTAACGCCCAGGACCAGCGGGCGATACTCCAGTCGACCAGCCAATACCCCCATTCCCAACCTGAAGAAAAAGTGAGATGACCGCTCACGCCGAGCTGCGCCATGGTTTCTATATCGCTCCAGCGGGCGTCCAGATACGGCAACAGCAACAACGGCACCGAAGAATCGAAGCCAACCCAATAGGAGGACTCGGGCCAGTACCAGGTCTCGCGGCGTTTGCTCTCGGCCTTTGCCGCCTCAAACATGAAGCGCTGATTCCGGTTGCCGTACACCGGCGCTTTAGCTTCCGTAACCGAATAGCACATGACGGTGTGGATCATGATGCCGCTGTTGGGTAGTTTGGGGCGGCGTACCATTTCACCGCCATGTGAACAGATGACATGAGTGGCGTACATCAGGCGTGCACCGTAACGTTTTTCCACCTGCTGCTCGATGTGCATCTGCACGTCAGGCAGCAGTTTATCCAGAAAAGGGAGGTGTTCACCCAAGGTAACGTCAAGGCTGAGATAATCCCATGGTGCCTGGAAAAGCCAGGCCAGCGTATCGTCCACCTGCTTTTCATATGACGGATAGGGCTTCAATAGGGTGATCGCCTGAAAAGCCTGCTGCTGAATCATCGAGAGCGATATCTCGATACCGCAACGTATTCCGCGCCGGTGCGCATATTCCACGATTCGCCAGGCATGCTCGGGCCACCGTGTGCGATCCACATCGCGCAGCAGGAAAAACTGAAAGGTATTCTGCCCGTTCCGTGCCAGCCAGTCGATATAGCTTTTCACATCTTCAAAGGCATCGGGAACCAAGGGATCGTGGAGCTGCTCCGTAAGTTCCGTAGGATGCTGGGTGTGAAGGTGAAAACCCCGCTTTTCAAAGCGAGGTGTGCCTGAAAAGGAGAATTGTTCAGGGAGAGGCCAGCTGTTCAGGGAGGGAATAATGCTTTCTCGCGGGTGATAGAATCTGAAACCGAGTTTTTCCTGCAACAGACCGTACAGCCCGGCTGCAACCCCCTCCGGTGAAACGGTTGCGAGCTTCAGGATTATGGATTCACCCTGCCTGCTTGATTGCCAGCGATATGAAACATCAGGAACTGCAGTGCAGAGATAGGGGCGTACCGATGGACCGGGAATGCAGTAATCCCTGTTTGCGGTGACATCGGGCAGAACGATCCGGACCTGACAGGTACGGATGTTATGGCCAATCACTGCGCCGGGAAAGGAGCGTCGCAAGAGTCCGGCTGCATCGGCAACAGCCAGGGAGACGACCGAATTGGCACACAAACGCTCCGACGCGTCAATGGACAGCGTTAAAGCACGTGCGGAGGAGGGACGCAGGGAAAAGAGAATCAGGGTGGTCGCCAGAAAGATGAGTCGGATACACCTCGCCATGGCATTGCTGCCGGACAGTGGGGTGACGAACGGGAATGGTTTCATGGTCTCCTGAATTCATATCATTGCGAAATATATTGTCATAACAATAATGTGCATCCCAAAATGTATGGCAGGTATATCACATGTATTCAAAATTTGTAACGTAGCGATATGGAAACGGTTTTGTTACAAAAACGACACGTGATGATTGTCTTGAAAAGTTGCAAAGAATTAACGGAGATGACACACTAACGTCACATTGCTGTGCTATAGGACGTAAAGAACACCGGCAACGAAGCCTCGCTTGAACTTCTTGACGCAATGACCATTTTATTCCATGCAGCACCATCAAATAGGGGGGTACGAAACATGTCTGAAAACAATGGCAGGAACGATGAACGTGAAGAGTGTGCAAGAGGTATTGATAGGCGTGAGTTTATCAAACGCAGTGCAGTTGGCATGGGGGCCATCGCGGCAACCATGGTTGCGGGTGGGTGTGGGACGAGTTTTTCGGACCCAGCTGCGCCAGCCGGTCCGGTGGCAGCACTGGTTGGGCCAAATTCAACTACAGCCTGGAAATTTGCCGTTATGGGCGATACCCAGTGGGTGGCCACCTATGATGACGGGAAAAACCCCGATGCGGTTCCGGTGGATATCATTAACCAGCTCAACCAGCAGTTCATAGCCCAGGGTGTCAACTTTGTCGTACAGGTTGGCGACATGACGGAGAATGCCAGCAGTACCGCCGTGAACACCGGTAAGTATAGTAGCGGCGCAGCCTCGTATACCTACACGAACCTCCAGGCCGAGTGCACTCATGCCGCGTTCGTCCAGACCCTGTACAACGCCGGAATCGGTTATTTCGCCCATCGCGGCAACCATGATTCCGACCCGACCACGGCAACGGAATTCACTCGTATTTACCCTCAGACCCAGAACGGCATTATGAACGCCACACCGGCGGACGTGTTCAACACGCCAAACAACGATAGCGGTGTCCAGCCATTTCCCGCCAAAACCAGGCTCACCAACTTTACCATCGGCAGCAATTTCAGCAGCCCCAGCGCCGCCGATGTCGGGTCCGCCAATCTGAAGGGCCTGACCTATTCCTTCGACGTCAACAATGCCCGGTTTGTCCTGATCGACCAATTCAATCCGCCCGACAACATGGGTCCAAACGGCCAGGCCGCATATTCGATCAACACTACTGTCGTCCAGCAAAAGCCCTGGATCAGTTCGGTATTGTCGAACAAACCTGCCGGGATACAGCACTCCTTCGTCTTCTCCCACAAGGGGTTGATCACTCAGCAACATATCGATACGCTCTTCGGCGATTGTCCTGCCGATGCCGCCACTGCCGTTTATAACGGAAAGACCCAGGCAGGCTCCGTCGGCATGAACGATTTCATCCGGACCCTGTCGAGCAATAAAGCGAAATTATATTTCTGCGGCCACGACCACATCCATAACCGCAGCATCGTAAAATCCACCGACGACAACGGGGCGGCGCAGGTGACTCATATCCTTTGCCAATCCGCCAGTTCCAAGTTCTACACCCCGAATGAAAACAACGCCGCCGGTCAGGCGCCTGTTCCTCCCTGTACGTCGAATGACGCCTTTTACTGCCCAACGACGCCGGCTTCCGTTTACGGCACGCGCCAGACCCAGCTCAGCCAGGAACTGTACACTGTCGGCTACTACATCGTTACGGTCGATGGAGCGAACGTCTCGGTGGATTACTATTCCGCCCCGACCTACTCGGTCTTCAGTTCGGGCAAAGAAAACCAGATAAACACCACTCCGACTCTCAATTTTACCAAGCGGGAGACCTTCGGGTACAGCCAGAACGGCAAACAATTCGTGCTGGGCAACGGCGCTTCCTTCACCGCTGTTCAGGACACCGGTCCTTCGGGTACCGTCGCCAAGATCCTGAGCGGGAACAACAACAATCCGACCACCGACCCGAGCGGTCGGCAGTTCTATAACAGTGTGAACACCGGCTGGAAAGCCGAAACAACCGATATCGCCAGCGACATCCTCGTCCTGTGGGGCATGGGCTATACCCTGGGAAGCAGTCAGACTGACGTGTATACGCTTTCCCTGAGCTACGACAAGACCAAGGGTGGTGCGTTCGTCCTGGCCACCCCGGACGGCAACGGCAACTGGATCAATGCCGTGGACCAGAACCTGGGCGGCGCCAAGAAACTCGTGACCGGTCCCTGGAAGGCCGGCTACGCCCTGGGCACCTACGGTATCGATGCCGCCACCAATACGGTATGGGCGGTCATCAACTACAACGGCTATTTCGCTGCCGTTGCCGGCGTTTAAACCGGAACAGGCTGTTTTGCATGCAGAGACCTCCGAGATATATAAAACCTCGGAGGTCTTAATTAAACTTATAAAGAGGTGCTCATCATGTTTGGAATCGGCATACCTGAATTAAGCATCATTCTTGTCATCGTTACCCTGATCTTCGGTGTCGGTCGCCTGCCCGAGCTGGGTGGTGCGATGGGCAAGACCATCCGCAATTTCCGGAAAGCATCTGAAGGCAAGGACGAGATCGAGATCAAACCGAAAGAGGCGTAATCAATCATGAATAGCTGGAATCAGGCATTCCGGGCAGCCACCATGATCACGGTTTCCTTGATCGGCCTGTCCGGGTGCGGTAGCGGAAGTACAAGCAGCGCAGTCTCCACGACAACCGTTACCGCCACGACGTCTTCGACTGTCCAGGTGCCTGATAACATCCCGGACACTCCGACAGGCGTTTCCGCTGTCGGCGGCACGAACAAGATTACCCTCTCCTGGAACGCGGTCACCGGGGCAGCCTCGTACAGTATCTACTGGTCCGCGGTGCCGGGGGTTGCCACGACCACCGGCACCCGAATAGACAGCACCGGCACCTTCTTGATTCAGCGGGGGCTGCCGCCTTTAGACACCCGCTACTACATCGTCACGTCACGGAACAAATCAGGAGAGAGCGGTGTGTCGGCGCAGGTTTTTGCCGGTACCGCCGCATTGGATGGGGCTGCTCCCTACAACACCTTCTGTGCGGTCTGTCACGGTTCTCTGATAACGTCCACAGTGACAAGCGGTCGCGTTACCGCGATCAAGACGGCGATACAAAACATAAACCTCATGAACGATCTCACCCTCACCGATGCCCAGATAACGGCGATTTCCGCTGCGCTGATGGACAACAATTGAAACAGGAGACGCAGATAACTATATGGCAGAAATGAGTGTCCTTCCCTTTATGGAACATCTGGTCGAGTTGCGCAAGCGGCTGATTGTCATCGTTGTGGCGGTTGTGATCGGCATGGGCGTGGCCTGGAATCTGTCCGGCACCATGCTCTCATTTATCGAGAGGCCGCTCACCGGCCAGACCTACCTGACCGAAATCAAGAAACGGGTCTATCTCCAGGTCAAAGAGCGCGCTCCGGCCGTGTACAGCCACTTCAAGCTGGAGCAGGAGATTGAAATCGCTCCGAAGAAGCACCTGCTTAATTACAGCGCACCGCTGGAGCCGTTCTTCATCCAGTGCAAGATATCCATACTGGCCGGTTTCATCCTGGTACTGCCGGTTGTCTTTCACCAGTTATGGCAATTTATTGCGCCGGGGCTTACCCGTAACGAGCGGCGGATGGTGGTGCCCTTTGTCACCGCCGCCTCGCTCACGTTCTGCGTCGGAGCACTGTTTTTTCTGATCGTGATCTGGCCGGTAATTATCAATTTTTCCCTCTCCTACGAGGCAGAGGGGTTGCAAAGCTGGTTCAATATCAGCGCCTATATCAACTTCTGTCTGCGGCTGATCATGATCTTCGGACTGATTTTCGAACTCCCCATTCTGACCCTGATCCTGTCGCGCTTCGGTCTGGTCAGTTACCAGATTCTGGCGCCAAAACGCAAGTACGCGCTTTTGGCCAGTTCGATTGTCGCCGCCTTTCATGCTGATCTGATCACCATGTTCGTGATCATGATTCCCATGTACCTGATGTACGAAATCAGCATCTGGACGGCGCTGATCTTCGGGAAGAAGAAGGAACTTGCGCCGGAGCCGCTGGCGGCGTGATTCGAGGTGGTTGTCGTAATTGCCACGTGCCACGTTTTTTTACAAAGTTGAACCCAATCGTCATAGTGCTTGTGTTAGAAGCGTGTAGAAGAAGCAAACTAAAATTATGGAGGGAACAAACAATGGAAGGTATGAAGAAGAGATGGACGTACTCGATTCGAGCCGTACTCGCGATGGCGTTGTTCGCGCTTACCGCATGCGCCGGCAGCGGGGTCTCGAACAGCGGGACCTCGACACAATCGGGGCCGTTGAAAGTAGCCATTAACGGAACTCTCGAAAACGGCGTGGCAAAAATTGCTTCGAAGACGGTTGGCTCGGTCTCTTCGAGCGGAACCGTTACCGCGGTCGATGCCATGACCGGCTCCGCGATCAGCACTGCGGCTGATATCGTCAACGGTCAATTCGGATTGACCTTCAATCTGCCCACGATGCAATCGGTGGTTGTCCTGATGGCCAAGGTCAACTCCGGCAACACGGTTTACACGTACCGTTATCTGGCTCCCATCGATCTTGGCAACAGCCCCGCTCAAAACGGCCTCAGCCTTCAATACGGCGTAAGCATCGTTGTAGGGCTTAATTCTGACAGCATCGTACAGTCGGTCTCGGCCGACCTGGGGCTGCCGAGCGGCAGCTTCCTCGGCGACGCGGGCATAAAAGTTCCCGCGAACAAAACCTTTGCCGACATCAAGACCTGCGCCGTCAAGTTTGGCGGTTCATTTATCGCTTATGGAAGCTCCCAGCTCATCCTGACCGGCACGGTCCAGACTCCGGTCGCCAAGGCTACGTATACGACCACCGCCACGCCGTACCAGCCGCAACAGAACTTGACGACCTACTCGCAGGCGCCGGCGGGGTTCAGCCCCGTGTACGCCGAGACTGTCATGCGCCACGGCTCGCGCACCTTTTCCAGCTTTGCCGCATGCCCCTGGACCATGTGGCAGCAGGCCGCCGCCGACGGGGCGCTGACACCCCTCGGGGCACAGTTGGGAGCGGATGTCTGGAAGATGATGAAGGCCACCGCCCTGTTGGATTACGGCGTGGCGGGAGTCTCCGCTACGGGCGCCGGCAATCTGACACAGCTCGGCATCAACGAGGCACAGCAGATCGGCACCCGGCTGTACCAACGGCTTCCCGCGTATTTTGCCCAGGTGGCGGCCAGCAAGACCAGCGCCACGCCGCGCCAGATACTCTATGTCAGTTCCGGGGTCAACAGGGCAACGGATACCGGCGGGTTCTTCACCAAGGCGCTTATGGCGAATTATTCGTCCCTTAAACCGCTGATAGTTCCGACCGCGGCGCTGACCGCCTATCCCGCCGGCAAGCCCGCTGCCCAGGCGGCCGGCATCAACCGTTTCCTGCTGTATTTCCATAAACTCGCGGCGTCAACGGACCTCGTGACCGATCCGGCCGATCCCTACTACACGACCTATACGAACAGCCTCTTGTACCAAGCCTATCTGAAGAGCGCGAATCTGGTTGCGAAACAAAACGGGATACTGACCAGTCCTGCCGCCAAGGCCAACGCCCTGGCCGTGCTGCAAAGGCTCTTCACTCAGGACTTCATAAACAAGATCGATAACGGGACCTACACCTTCGGCAACACCGGCACCTACACCTTCACGAGCAACGACGGCAAATATACCGCCACCGTGACGGCGGGCGGCGGCACCACGATAAAAAGCCTGATAGATGCGGCCAATGAACTGTACTCGTTTTACGTCATTGCCCCGGAGATGGCGATCGAACTCGACAACCTCGACTTCACCCAATACATTCCCGATGCCCAGGCCAGTTATCTGGCATACCTGGACGATGTTGGGAGCTATTACCAGAAAGGCCCCGGCATCACCGAGGACAGCCCGATCACGTTCACGATGTCGCAGATACTGCTGAACGACTTCTTCAACGAAGTCGATGCCATCGCGAAAGGGAATCTGTCCCACGGGGCCGTGCTTCGTTTTACGCACGCGGAAGAAATTATCCCCTTTGCCACCATGCTCGGCTTGCAGGTCGCCGCGACTTCCACGCCCAATGCGACCAACTATACCTACGACAACAACACTTGGCGCGGTTCGAATTTCGGATCGGGGGCGAACGTGCAGTGGGATGTGTACAACAACGCCAGCGGCACCCTGCTCGTCAGGATGTTGTACAACGAGCAGGAAACCGACTTTAAACCCGGGTGCGATTCAGCCCGGTATGCTTCCGGCAGCCACTTTTACAACTACAACGCCTTGAAGGCTTGTTACAACCACGTTGCTAACTGATACGTACCTGTTGTAAGGCTTGTGAAAGGCCGATTCCTCACGGAACCGGCCTTTTTTAAAATGGGGTTCGCACTGACGGGAGCCGTGGGAGAAAAGTATTACCTAATCGTAACAATGTCGCCATGCCGTCGCAATAATGATGTGCTACATATTCAGCGGTTACATAGTTACCGCTGAGTATTAGTGGGATATCGATTTTTAGCATGCACTTATGGTACTATATCAGTTCGTATGTACTGAAAAGGATTTGAACATGGAAACCACTACACCTTCAGGAATCAGCCGTCGTGATCTTATTAAACTGCTTGGAGCCGGAGCGCTCTACGCCCTGTTGCCGGATCGCGGCGAAGCGGCACCCCTGCCTGTGTTCGAGCCGGGCAAGGGCATCGGTCTCATTTTCGTGGTTGGCGACGGCATGCCGCTCGGCGTTACCCGGGCAATGCACGAAATCCGTACCGGCGTTTTCGGTCGCAAGGACTCCAACCTCTATGCCCGCTTGCGCGACCCCCGTTCGTCGGTCGGCTATATGGGGACGGCCAGTCTCTCAAGCATTGTCACCGACTCGGCGCCTGCCTCGGTCGCCTGGGCTACCGGTGTCAAAACCACGAACCGGATGCTGGCGGCACTTCCCTATGGCCGTCCGCTGACAACAATACTGGAACTGCTGAAGGCGGAAGGATACGGCTGCGGATTGGTGACAACAACCAGAGTCACCCATGCGACTCCGGCCGCCTGGGTTTCCCACCAGCTGCACCGCGACCTGGAGGATGACATTGCGCTTGATATGCTGGCCTTCCGTCCCGATGTTCTTCTGGGAGGCGGGAGTGTTCATTTCGATGCGGCAAAACGCCCGGATAAGAAAGATCTTTTTGCGGGCTTTGCCAAGGCCGGATTCGATGTCGTACGGAATCGTAAAGCGCTCCTGGCGAGCGAGTCCGATGCCAGGCCGCTTATGGGAACCTTTGCCGCTTCGCACATTGCCTATTCCGTAGATAGGCTGAATAACAAGGAGCTTGGTGCCGCGCAGCCGACTCTTCCGGAGATGACCGCTGCGGCTCTCAAGCGGCTTTCCCGTAATCCGAAGGGATTCATTCTCCAGGTGGAGGCGGGGCGGATCGATCACGCCAACCACTCCAATGATGCCTGGGGGGCGATCATGGATACCGTCGAACTCGATGACACGCTTGCCGTTATCGATACGTATCTGGCCGCCAATCCGAACACGCTGGTCATCGTCACGTCGGATCACGGCAATTCGGGATGGGGGCTTAACGGCACCGGACCCGATTATAACGATGCCGCAGCCGCATTGCGGTCATATGGGGCGGCCACGGCTTCCTTTGAAGTCATCATCAAAAAAATGAAAGGGAAGGGGGCAGTGGACATCGGAGAAATTGTTCGTGAGCACACCGGGTTTGCTATCAACCAGGGCGAGTCGCGGATGATCGCGGATGCCATGGCAGCCGACTATGCTCCGTATCCCGGTGACTTCATCTGCCAGCCGGACGCCACCCTGGCAAAGATCCTGTCGCACAGTTCCTATGGTAAAAGCAGTAATGGACAATCTCCGGCTGTCATACGTCGCGGCAATGTCGGCTTCACCTCGTGCAATCATACTGCGGAAGACCAGCTGTTGCTGGCCTACGGCCACAAGGCGCGGGAGTTCGGCATGGACAGGTTTGTGGACAACACCTACTTGTTCGAGGTGATGTGCCGCTATTTCGGGATCAGCTTCAAGAACCCTTCAATAACTCCGGAGCAAGCCAAACCGTTCATCAAGACAACGTCAGCCGGTGAGTGGCAGCGACATATGAAACGGCACATTGCATAAATTACAGATAAGAGGGCATATATGGGCCTGAATAAAATGAATGTTTTGGGTAGTATCATAGTTGGTTTTTTTTGTATCTGTTTTGCCGGTTGCGGTGGGAGTGGAGGTAACGGAGGAGCACAATCAGTACCGTCACCAAAAACCGTTACAGCCGTCGGGGGAAATGGCCAGGTAAATATCTCCTGGATACAAGTGCCGGAAGCAGCTTCCTACAACATATACTGGGCAACTGTTCCCGGAGTGACGCAGGCAAATGGTAATAAAATATCCGGTGTTTCCACTCCTTACACCCAGACCGGGCTTGCATCCAACACGGCCTATTACTACATAATCACTGCGGTGAATAGCGCCGGCGAAAGCGTTGCCTCGGCCCAGACCACGGCCACTACAAATCCTCCGCCGGTCGTTATTCCCGCCACTCCCACCGGTGTAACCGCCACCGGCGGCACCCAACAGGTAACCCTTTCCTGGTTTGCTACCAGCGGCGCCATATCGTACAACATCTACTATTCAATCGCTTCCGGGGTTACCATTGCCAACGGGACCAAGATCACTGGCGCCACCAGCCCATACGCCCTGATCGGACTTCTTGACGGTACCGCCTATTACTACATCATTACTGCGGTGAATAGCACTGGAGAAAGTGTTGCCTCAGCCCAGGCGTCGGCCACTACCGTCACGCCCGCGCCGGTTTTTAACGCACTTTCATTCTACAATTCAGTTTGTCTTGGTTGCCATTACACACTTGGGGTAAGAACCGCAGCCCAGATCACAACCGCGATCGCCACTATTGGCCCAATGATGTCCAAATCCAGCGTGACCTCTCTGACTTCAGCACAGATTGCTGCCATCGCAGCGGTGTCTTATTAGTATCCAGTATCGGTACTGGTTTGTCGATGTCTCTGCTGTTACGCACAATTTTCCAATACGGCACACTGTTGTAACCGGCGATTTGCTATAAAAGAGGCCATCATAATTGTTTTAGGGAGAGCAAGAAGGAAGGGATAATCTATGACAACACAAAATAAAATCAAAGTGCTTTTTGTTTGCATTCACAACAGCGCTCGCAGCCAGATGGCTGAGGCCTTCCTTAATCGACTTGCCGGAGTCCGTTTTGAGGCTCAAAGCGCCGGACTTGAACCCGGAACTCTTAATCCGTTAGCCGTTGAGGTGATGAAGGCGGTGGGGATCGACATATCAACCAACCTGACAAAAAGTGTCTTTGACTTATATAAGAACGGAAGCTTATTCGATTATGTCATCACTGTTTGCGATGGTGCTAACGCCGAGCGCTGTCCCGTTTTTCCGGGAATCACCAAGAGGATTCAGTGGAGCTTTGCCGATCCGGCCAACCTTGAGGGAGAGCTTGAGCAGCAGTTGGATGCAACCTGTCAGATCAGGGATGAAATACGGGCTACCGTGGTTTCCTTTATACAAGAACTTTCTTGGAGGTAAGTATGAGTTGTCCAAAGTGTAAGGCCAAGATTGGCGTCATGAATCACGAGATTATACTTGGCACGGGGGTTGTGCAAGTGACCCGGTGTGTAATATGCGGTTACTGGAGCCAGCCGTACCAACCGTATACCCGGAAACACAAAGTCAGGCAGAACGAGGCCACAATGTAATAACAGGCTATTCACGCATGAAACATGTGAGTAACCTCGATGCAACATAATGCAATCAAACGTTTGTCGGAGAACCGTAAATGAAAATCAATACCAGACTCTACATGAGCTCCACCATCAGTATTCTTGGCATCATCGGGATTGCCGTTTTCAGTCTTATGACGATTTTGATGGTCAAGGAAAAGATCACGCTACTGACCTCCCATTCTACGCCGCTTCAGGTCAAAACAGTCCAGTTTCAGCAGGCAGTGGAAAAACTTTCCGCAGACCTGCTCCAACTCGGGCTTGCGCACGACCCGCAAGAGGTGAAACAGATATCGACATCTATTTCCCATAGCAGGGAGAATCTTGAACGGGTCAACAGCGAGATCGTTTCCCTGAATAACGCATCAATGGACATTGGAATGTTTTCCGAGTTGCACGCGCAGGTGTTGAAGGCGACCGACGAAAAGTTCAAAAGTATGGCCGTGTTCAAGGAGGAAGCCTCCAAAGTAAATGGCGCCATGGCACGTGTTGATAAGTCATTGGTTAGTTTAAAGGAAATTATTGACAATTTAGTGCTCGCGGCAAGTCGGAGGGTTAACGCTGCAACACAAACCTTGAATGTCGGACTGAAGGAAAAAACAACAAATCCTGAAATTTTGGAGAAAGTTCAAGATTATCGTTATGAGGTCGAGACCGATCTCACCATGCACAAAAGAATCAATTCGTTGAACGATATTGTCTATGCCATCGGTGTCGATGCCAAACTTTTAGATGCCAAAGCCCGTATGATAATGCTCAGCGAGACTCCGGCCGAATTGGATAAGGCAACTGCCGAGGTGCAGAAGATTCAGGCGCGCGTTGCCCACAATGTGTCTCGGGCCGGCACGGAGATCAAGGAGATCAAAAGTTCCGGTTTCGTTGATGAAACCGTGGCGGCAATTAACAGTGCGGTTGCCAGTGCCGGCGCTTCGCTCAGGACCATCAGCGCTTCGCAGCGCACGGTGCTGGAAAATATGGCGCAGGTTGACAACTCGGTAAAAAAAGTCAAAGCGGTCGCTCTTGAGCAGGGAAGTAAGAGCGAAGCCAATGTTCAGTCCACTGCCCAGGAACAGCAGAAATTCGTGAATGTTGTCATCCAGAGGGTTGACCTGTTTAAAAAGTTGCTGTTTGGCGCCTCCCTGGCAATTATTATGCTGGTATTATTCCTGACCGTCACGACGACCGTCTGCATTGTCCGCTCGCTGGCACGCCTGAACGGTTCTATTGTAACCATTGCCGAGACCGGAAACTTTACCCATACGGCGGAAATCAGAAATAATGATGAATTTGCCGTTACCATCAATGCTTTTAATAAACTGCTTGTCTCATTTTCACGAATCCTTGCCAAGGTGTCCGAATCATCCGGCAAGCTTACCGGGTCATCACAAGAGTTGACCCATACCGCTCAAGCAATCCATTCCACCACTCGGGAACAATCGGCCAGTGTCGGTCAGGTTGCCGCTGCCACGGTAGAAATGTCCCAGACAATCGCGATGATATCCCAGAATACCGCCAGAATAGCACAATCGGCAACTGAGGCCCGTCAATTGGCTGCGGGCGGTTCAGACGTGGTGAGCAAAACCGGGCAAGAGGTGCAGGAGATAGCCCGTGCGGTGCAAGAGTCCACGAGGGTGATGCAGACCCTTAACGAACGGTCTCAGCAAGTCGGTGAAATCGTCGATGTAATAATAGAAATTACCGACCAGACCAATCTTCTCGCCCTGAATGCCGCTATCGAAGCGGCACGGGCGGGAGAGCATGGCCGCGGCTTCGCCGTGGTGGCCGATGAGGTGCGCAAGCTGGCTAACAGCACCGCCGAAGCAACCATCGGGATCACCGAGCGGGTCAAGGCGATCCAGGCGGATGCCGGTCAAGCGGTCATTGCCATGAACAAAAGTCTGGAGCGTGTTAAAGTCGGAGTCGAGCATGCGGAACAGGCCGGGGACTCGTTACGGCATATTGTCGAGAGTGTTGCCTCATTACAAGGGATGGCCAGCGAGATTGCAACCGCCACGGTGGAGCTTTCCACCACGGCCGAGCAGATCAGCACCGACATCGTTGCAATCGAACAGATCTCGGAAGAAACCGTCAAGTCCGCAGCTGCAATTGCCGTGGAATCGGATGCCCTGGCCGAGCTTTCGGTGGAATTGAAGGATGAAATCAGCCGCTTTACGACCGGGCATCAGGATTCTGTCTCCGTCCCGTCCACGATTGTGAGCCGGATCGATACCGGCCGATTAACTTGGTTGAAACCAAACACCGGTTATGTGTCATAAGGCACTCGGCAATTACTTATTGCCGAGTGCCTAACGGAAAGCATGCTTTCAAAATGGAGGATTGCTGCTATGATAGGTATAAATAAAGCAACGTATGCTGAAATCGGGCGTAAATTGAGGGCGCTACCGTTGGAAAAGCCCGTTTTGAGTCATGAATGGGAAGAACTTGTGCAGAAATTGTGTGCCTCGAATGATACCAAACTTCACGATATCGGCATCAAGGAACTGGGCAAGCTAAAGCACTAGATCGTTTTGTAACACACGAAATGCAGGGACAGATGGAACAATTTACCTTTAAAGCATTTGCCTTCGGCGGTGAGCTCGATCTCAACCGCCTGGCAGTCAAACTTGGCATCACCCGCAAATACCGTTGGGAAGAGCCGATGAAGCTCAATCCGGTGACGTTTGCATTGGCAGCCGGCAGTGATGTTGAACGGGTATATCTGTATTACTTCGGCGGAGTGGTATTCCTCAACTGTTCGGGCGATATCATCGCCCGTTTTCTGGACAGTATTCCTCAATACGCCGAATCCCTGAAAGGGCAGATCCAATTACCCTATCGTGAAGAATACCGGTTGGAGATCGATCCGAAACGTGAGCCCTCCATTGCCAATGCGTGCGCTGTCATGCCGCGCTACAATCTGGCCTTTCTGGATATTATCTGTTTTGTAATTGCCAAGTCGGTGGCACTGGAACGAATCGAGGAGCGGATTGACGTGGTTTTCGACGAAGTTGAAGGGTTGATCGCCAATCTGGGACGGGGCAAGCTTGATCTGCCGGACCATGATATGGCCCGATTGGCTTCTTCAATCCTCAGCTTCAAATTAACCTCTATTGCCCATATCATGGTGCTGGACAAGCCTGACATTACCTGGGACAACCCGGAAGCGGACCGCCTCTATACCACCATGGCAAGTCTGTTCGAGCTCAACCAACGCTACCTTGAGATCAAGCACAAATCCGAGACCCTGCTGGACATGACCGGCGTTTTCAGCGACCTTTCCAACGCCCGCCGCTCTGCCCGTCTCGAATGGATCATTATTATCCTGATAGCCATCGAAATTGTAATTTATCTGATACAACTCTACCGTGGGCATTGATTGACTGTTCTGATGATGTGAACCTACTGAAACAATAGCCGATACCTGTCTTTTTATATATCGGCTATCCTGTCATTCACCAAGACTTGGGGATGGTGTTGATATGAATTCCGCAACATGCGCAACTTGTCAATTTGCGTGTCCAGTTCGGCGAAACCGCTCCATACCGGCCAACTCCAGTATTTAGCTACTGTTTTCAACCACCCGCGCATGGTTAGCATAACCCCGCAGAAATCGAGCTTTCAACGACTATGCCATTCGTCTCAGGCATTTTCATTGGTCGGTGGCACGCACCGCATGTAGTCCCATCCTGCAGTTTTGTCCAGAGCACCCGATTTTCAGAGTCACACCAGTCGCAACACCAAAAGTAATAGTCTTCACTTAATCTGATTTTCATCGTTGTTTCCTCCTCTTATTTGCACCCAGTATATACTACCCATATTACAAACGTGTGGAGGTTGTATAAAATCTTTGTTAATTTTATTTACATAATTATGCCGTGAATGCAATTTCTACAAGATCTTTATATGTCTGCAACATGTTTGTAATAGTAGTGTGCTACAACTGACATAGCTTGAACAATTCAATGAATAGCAAGCAGGAGCGTTACATGAATAATGTGCTTATTATTGAGGACGAAAAAGACTTAGCAGATTTATTGGCTTTTAATCTTGAGAAGGAAGGATTTGCCACTACCTGTATTCATGACGGAAAACTTGGTCTCGATCAGGCCAATGCGGATCTTCCCGACCTGATTTTGCTGGACTTGATGCTGCCAGGCTTGCTGGGGACTGATGTGTGCAAGGTGCTTCGTAAGACCCCGCGTACTGCGCACATCCCTGTTATCATGATAACTGCCAAGGGGGACGAAATAGATCGCGTTGTCGGATTTGAAGTCGGCGCAGATGATTACATCGTTAAGCCATTCTCGATGCGTGAGGTAACTTTACGGGTCAAAGCGGTCATGAGGCGCTTTGAGCATGAAGAACAACTGCCCCCAAAGCTTCTTTGCATAGGCGATATCGCCATCGATACGCAACGCCATACGGTAAAAAGTTCCGGAGCTGATATTGATCTGACCAGCACCGAGTTCAAACTGTTGCTCTACCTGGTAGAAAACAAGGAGTGCGTACAGAGTCGCGATCAGTTGTTGCAGAACGTGTGGAGTTACAATCATACCGGCGACAGTAGAACCGTTGATACGCATGTGACCCGTTTACGCGGCAAACTGGGCGCTCCAGGCGACATCATCAAAACAATCCGTGGTTTCGGCTACATGATCGAGGAGTAACTAATGGGATTTAGAACCAAGCTGGTACTCTCTTATATCTTTCTTATTGCATTGATCATCGGCAGTTTTTATCTCTATTTCAATCAGAGCCTCAAAGTGGAGATGATCGAGGAGAACCGTGTCAACCTGGCCAACCAGACTCAGTTGGCTCGCATGCTGGTAATGGACAGCAAGAATGGTACATCGTCTCAGCAACTTACCGAATCTATTGGAAAAGCCATCAAGGCCAGAGTCACGCTTATAGCGCTCAACGGTACGGTTATCGGCGATTCTGACGTTGGTGCGGCAGGATTGGCACAGTTGGAGAATCATTTGCAGCGCCCGGAGGTTCAAGAGGCGCTTAAGAATGGTAACGGGAGCTCACTGCGCCATTCAGACACGCTGCAGATCCCGATGCTTTACTCGGCACTGACGTACGGCAGCGGAACAGTGGATGGCATTATTCGACTTGCAGTGCCTCTTGACTATCTTGTTTCTACCAGAAGTGCATTACATGGGGTGATTGGAGGGGCAACAGCCGTGACCATACTGATAGCTTTTCTATTCAGCTATGTTCTCTCCAATTTGACGTCAAAGCCTCTTCGTGACATGGCCGATGCCGCCGCCTGCATCGGCTACGGGGGAAGTAAAGCCAGAATTCCTGTACTCTCAAATGATGAGGTCGGCAAGCTGGCCACTGTATTAAACGATATGTCGGAACGGATTGAAGATCAGGTGCAGCGTCTTTCTACTGAAAAACAGCGCCTCGACACCATTTTGCGCAGCATGGGTGAAGGGGTCATGGTAACGGCCCCCGATGGTGTTATTACTCTTGTTAACCCCGCCTTCCGCCGTCTTTTTTCAATTACCGGTGAAGTAGAAGGAAAAAAACTGGTGGAGATATCACGCCACCCTGACTTGCTGGATGCTCTCAACGATCTTGGCAAGCCGGATGTAAACGAACTGGTGCGGGAGATCTTTCTGCAACCGAATGATTGCACTCTTTTTACGCATTGGGTCCCACTGAATGTTGATGGGGTCAGGCAGGGAGTTGTTGCCGTATTCCACGACATCAGCGACCTGAAGCGGGCGGAGAATATGCGCCGGGACTTTGTCGCCAACGTATCTCATGAACTCCGGACTCCAGTGACGATTATCAAGGGGTACGCTGAAACGTTGCAGGACGGAGTCTTACAAGACGACCCTGTTCGTGCTCTCCGTTTTGTAGAAATTATCTCCAGTCACGCGGAACGACTGACCTGCCTGATAAACGATATTCTCACGCTATCGAGCCTTGAAACGAAAGAAGCGTTTCTTGAACTCAACCCGATCGATGCTTCAGGAACGATAGCCAAAGCATGCATGCTGCTTCAGGAGCGTGCCGCGCAGAAAAGTATTACGATAATAAACGAAACCATCAGCGGTGCACTGCCGCGAGTGATGGCGGATCAGGGACGGCTGGAGCAGGTAGTGATCAATCTTCTTGAAAACGCCATCAAGTATACGCCCGATGGCGGTACTGTCCGCCTGTTTACCGAAGATACCGGTGAATATGTCAGGGTGTCGCTGGCGGATACCGGTATCGGCATTCCCTTTAAGGATCTGCCGCGTATATTCGAACGTTTTTACCGGGTGGATGAGGCACGGACCCGTGAACAAGGTGGAACCGGACTCGGTCTGGCGATCGTAAAACATATTGTGCAACTTCACGGCGGCACGGTTTCCGTAACCAGCGAGTCCGGCTCAGGTTCGGTTTTTTCGTTTACCATCAAAAAAGCGTGATTCTTCGAGCAAAGAATTAACCAACATTTTCCCATCCTGTAACATTGATGGAACAATAGTCTGCTATGGTGCAGAAATAGTTTGGAACAAACCAAAAGGAGGAACTATCCAATGTTCAAGAAGTCAATCCTGACCGCGCTGCTCGTGACGGTCACCGCAGTAGCAGCCCATGCAGCGCCCACCGCTATCGACAGCAAAATCGCCAAGTACAAATCCACGTCCGGTGTGGCCGGAAACCTGGGGAGTATCGGCTCCGACACCCTCAACAACCTGATGACCTACTGGGCCGAAGGATTCAAGAAGAAGTATCCCAACGTCAACATCCAGATCGAAGGAAAAGGATCCAGTACAGCTCCTCCCGCACTGATCGCCGGAACGTCCCAGCTGGGACCGATGTCCCGTGAAATGAAGGCCACCGAAATAGAGCAATTTGAAAAGAAATACGGTTACAAACCGACCAAGATCGGCGTGGCACTTGACTCGCTGGCCGTGTACGTCAACAAGGACAACCCGCTCAAGAGCCTCTCGCTTGACGAGGTAGACGCCATTTTCTCAAAAACTCACCTGAATCGTTCTAATAGAGCGCTTGCCGTAAAAACCATTCTGGCCGACGTCCGGTATGAGTAGCGGCGTAGACCAGTCTGGTGAATATGGCTGGC
>Ga0118677_10003213_pt1 | contig 31350 bp, 19 predicted proteins | sample AliMusrvi5mmetaG_FD_86154 | JGI IMG/M metagenome (GOLD analysis project Ga0118677, IMG submission 86154) | reverse complement strand
GTTGAACTGCGTCTGCATGGCACTTCGCACCAGGTTGCCGTTGCGCACGGCAGCGCCGGATTCCGAGGCGCCCAGATCCGCCGCGAGCGAGTCGAACTGCCGGCCTTCCACACTGAAGCGGCCCGTGGCCAGGTGGCCTTCAAACCGGGGCGTAGTGAGGCTGCCGGTGACGATCCCGCTGAGTTTGAACTCACTGGCAAGCGCGATCTGCACGGGTGGCTTATCGGGCGACAGGGCGCTGGTCAGGTCCGTCAGATCACGGCTGGTCAGTTCCACGCTGAGTTGCCGGTTGAGCGAGCCGTTCAGCGACAGACGGGTATGGGGCAGGACGAGCGACGAATCGCCCAGCGTCAGACTATCGGCGGCCCCGTTGTAGTTTGCGTTGATTCGCCCGGTGAGCGGCACGCCCTTCCGTCCCGGTGCGATAGCGAGCCGGGTTTCCGCCGCGATGCCCTTCGTTCCCGGCGCGGAGAGATCACCTGAAGCCTTGATGTTGCCGGAAAGAACGCCATCGTACGGGAGGCTGGCGCCGAATTCCTGCAGGCCGTGCTGCAGGTCGAGACCGCGCAGATTCCCGTCGAAGGTATAACGTTTGAAGTCTTCGAGCGAAGCATTGGCCAGCAGTTCACCGCCGAACGCGCTGAGCTTCAGGCCGTTCAGCCGCAGGAAATGCGGATCCGCCTCAACGGCCGATAAAAGATTGATATTCGAAATGCGGCGAGTCCCCTGGCGGAACGAAACGCGCTTCGCTTCTATATTCCCGTTCACGCGGTAGTTATTCGCGGAATCCAGGCTGGCGTTGCCGTTCATATTCACAACGCCTTCGGGCTGCGCGGCGACGCCGAACATCCGCCCGAGTTCACCCAGCGCGAGTTGGGTGCGGAAGGCGAGCGAACCGTTGCCTTTTGGATCTTTCAGCGTGCCGGACGCTTCCACGCTCGATTGACCGAAGGTGGCGCGAAGTCCCGTAACCTGAATGGCATCACCCGCGATAACGGCGTTCGCGTCGAGGTCGATGCGGGATGGCCCGCGGGAGTTCCGCGGCGGTGTCAGATTCGCGAGGTTCTCCACATCGGAAACCGCGATGTAGCCGGTCAGATGGCCGGAGATTTTCGGATCTCTTATGTTCGCTACGGAACCGTTCAGTACGATCCTGGAAACCGGCGTGGCAATTGAGGCATTGCGGAAATCAATCCGGTCGCGCTGCATCGCCACGGGCAAACTGATTTCCAGACGGACCGGCGTGCTGCGTCCGGAAACCACGTAAATCGGTTCCATGCCGAGTTGCCCCTGGTAGCCGCGCGTCAGCGTGTTCCATGCCAACTGCGCACGCAGATTATTTCCCTGGATATTCAGCGACTGTTTGCGGGAATCCAGGCTCAACAGTCCGTTCGAGAGATTGAAGTGACCGACCTGAAGATCCACTACGGTTTCGAGCGCGGTCCTATTCGACGTGGATTTCTCACGCGGCTCGGGAATGTTCGTGCTGCCGTCCGCCAGAACAATTACGTTTACCTCTGGCCGCTCCACGCGCAGAGCCTGAATATCCAGCAAATGGCTGAAGCCGGTCAACAGGCGAATATTGATTTGCGCTCTCGCGATTCGCACGAACGGCGCGGCGCCCGCCGGCTCTTTTCCGTGGATCACGAATCCCGTCACTACCGCTTCGAGCTTCCACGGGTCCAGCGCGAGCGAGCCCAGTTCCACCCGTCCGCCTGTGCCTTGCTCCGTCGCTGTAATGATCTTTTCCCGAACGTAATTGCGAAACCCTTCCGTGGGGATAATCAGAACGACAGCAAGGAACAGGAGAACGACAACACTGACGATCGCGATAAGAACGTTCCGGATAATCCTGGCTCTGCGACTCACTGAAAAGCTCCTTCGCGGAATTCCACATGGCCGGCCTTTCGAGTACTGTCGAGCCAGGCTTCGAACTGTTCATTGACTCGCTGTCCAATCAGCAATTCCCGGATTTTTGGCTCCAGCGATTCCGGGCTGCTGCCGGCGCCCCATTGCCGCCGAAGCTCATTCCGGTGCTGGTCATAATAGGCGTTAATCTCATCGCCGGTCACATTCACGCCCGCGCGGAATCGCTGATCGATATAACGGAGCACCGTGAGCTGCCACAACAACTGCGCGGTCAGTTGTTCCTGAGTCAGCCCGTAACGTTGGAGCGTCTGATTCAGGCGCGTATCCGAACCCGCGAACCGTTCCTGCCGGATCTGTTTGAGCATGGTCTGCGCATCGGAATCGGAGGCCCGCCGATACTGGCCCGTTACAATCTCATCGCGAATTAAGGCCTGATCTACCAGGCGATCCGCCGCCTTCCGCCTCGCTTGTGGCGTCATCGACAGCGGCTCGGAATTCAGGAAACTGGTAACGCGGAGATCCCGTTCGATATCGCTCGCCTTGATGACATGCTTGCCGACCACCACGGCCACCCTGTCGATCACCACCGCGGCCTGTACAATTCCCGGACACATCAGCAGAAGCAGCACCCGCATCAGAACGTCTGCCCTATGGAGAAGAAGAACTGGAAGTGACTGACATTCTGCCGGGTGACCTGACAGAAGGGTTGTTGCAGGGATACCGGATCGTTGGGGTTGCAACGGAGCAGTTGCTGCGGGGTGCCGGCAAAGCCTTCATAAGAAGGCGGGTTGATGCTGTATGCGAGATCGGCGCGGACCGGTCCGATGGGTGTCTTGTATCGAACGCCGAATCCGGCCGCGTGCACCATGTAATTAAAATCCTGAAGGTTCGACTGCCGGAACCGGAAGGACAGATCGCTCAGTGAACTGAACACGTTTCCCATGTCATGAAAGAACACGCCCTGAATGTTGTCTCCGAGCAGCGGGAAGCGCAGTTCGACGTTATTGAACAACAGGGCATTGCCGCCGATGGGGAATCCGGTCGCCTGCGACGTGGGTCCGCCGGGCACCAGAGGAGCACCAGTGTCGCGCGGGCCCGCCTGATTGAACGGGAACGCTCGAAGGGAGTCCGCGCCGCCGCCATAAAACCGTTCCGGCAGCGGAACCGACTGTTCCGCCGAGAGACCAGCGGGCGCGGCGAACGGCGCGATAATGCCGAACCGGGTCTGCCGCGCGAGGACGATATTATTTGTCAGCCGATAATAGGTTGCGTTACGCAACAGAACGCGGCCGAAACTTCTTTGCGAGCCGAGATATTTACTGGCCAGGCCAATATCGAAAGTGTTGAATATCCCGCGGTGGGGATTCGTCGAGCTGTCGCGCCGGTCCTGCACCAGATTCGCCGAAAAGATTCCGATACGCAGCGCCTGCGTAAGTTGCGGTATCAGCAGCACCGGGATAATCACGTTGCTCACTCCCACGCGCCGGTAAGAGAACCGCATCAGCCCGGTGAGTGATTTTGAAAATGTCTGCGAAACCTGCACGGAGCCTTCCGCTCTCTCGGACGCGAAGGTTCGAACGTCGAGCGTCTTGTCATACACCAGCGAGTAACTGATGCTTCGCCCTTCCAGATTCCGGAAGCGGGGCTGCAGGTAGTTCAGAGAACCGAGCTTCTCCAGAGTCGAATAAGCGGCCCGAAGACTGACGGTGTGACCGATACCCAGAAAGTTCAGACGGGAAACATCGAAAGAGACCTGCGGACTGAAACCAGTGGAGCCGCCTGGCGATCCCAGGCTCTGCGAACTCGGCTGCCCGAAGCGCGCCACCTGTGCGCCCAAACCGACTGCCACTGAATAGCGGTTGGCTTCCTCAATGCTGTACAGAACGTATTTGAAGCCGGTCTCGCCTTCGGGATTCTGAATAGCCGTATCGACGCGTGCGAAGATGCCCAAATCGTAAAGACTCTTCTGAATATCGGTTTCCTGCACCGGCGACAGGGGATCGCCGGGCTTGAGAGTGATTGCACGATCCACCAGCGAGCGGCGCGTGGTGCGCAGACCCGAGATCTTCACGTCCCTCACAAACTGAGGGCTGCCTTCCGTCACCGTATACAACACAGTGACGTGTTGGGCAGCCGTGGCCGGCTTCCAGTCCACGGCTACGGTCGCCGCGGGATAGCCGCGCTCATTGTAATAAGTGAGAATCGCGTTCCTGTCCGCAGCCAGGCTCACTTCGGAAAACGGTTGCCCCACCGCGGAGGATACGCGGGAAGTCACGTCTCCGCGGCGTGACTCCGCCATCCCATCGACTTTCAGATCCTCTACCAGCCACTGCGTGCCTTCGTTGATGTTGACGGTAACCGAGACATTCCCCGCCTTGCCGCGATAGTTCCGGTCCACCGAGAAAGATACTTTCGCATCCCGGAAGCCATTGGCTTTGTAGAGCTCTGTAATATTCTCCTCATCCTTGCGCTGAAAGGCCCCGCTGTAACGGCCGCGCCGAAGACTAAGGGAAGAGGGCTGCGTGAACATTCGCTCGCGAATTGTTTCCATGTTGAAGTAGCGGTTGCCGGCCACTTCCACATGAGCAACCCTGAACCGCTCGCCCCGGGAGATTGCGTACGTGATCACTTCGGAATCGTTCGGAGACGGAGTACCCTGCGGCGCCTGAATGCGGAAGTCGACATCGGCGTCGTAATAGCCCTGGCTCTGGAAATAATCGAGAAGGTTCCGCCTGCCCTCGACCAGCAGGTCGGTATCCACGGAGTGCTCGGTATACACGGGAACATACCGTTTTAAAATTTTGTTCGGCACCCTCGTTTCCGCCGCCCGGATCTGCACTTTCGGACCGGCGTTAATATTGAGCGTTGGGGTGACACGGCGCCTGGCGGGATCGTAGTCGAGCTTTTCCACATCCACGGACGCCATCAGCCGGTCCTGCTTTTGATATTTTTCGCGGATTGCCTGAACGCCCCGGCGCGTTTGCCCGCTGGTGACATAGCGCCAGATATGCACAACCCTGTAGCGCCATCCCGTAGCCCGCAGAATCGCGTCGTCGGACAGCAAGGGACTGCCCTCAATCACCGGCATCGCATATTTCGCGCGCTTTCCTTTGTCGACGCCGAAAATAATAAAAGCCTGTTGCCCGTCCGCCGAATGTTCCACGCGGGGAGCAACGGCGGCTTCGTAGAGGCCATTAAAGCGAAAGAGATTTTTCAGACTATCCGTGGCGCGCGTGAGATCAGCCTCTTCGAAAGGCGCGCCTAGCGTAAACTGTGCCGTGCTGGTCAGTTCGCCCCGATTGGGCGGCGACGCGATCTTTCCCTCCACGTCCACCCCGCCCACGAACCACTTCTGCTGCGTCACAAAGCGGATTCTCACGCCATCCGGGGCATCTTCGGCTTCTACAGAGATATCGGCGTAGCGGCCGGTCGCGAAAAGGCCGTCGATGGAACGGGCGACGTCATCGGCCCGCAAAGGCTCGCCAGTTCGCAAGACCTGCGCGCGTTTCAGATCTTTTGGATGAAGGACATCCGGAGCCGTGTACTGGATATCGACAATCGTCCTTCCCTCAAATCGCCCGGTCTGAGAATAGGCGGGGAAACGCAGGAGCGGCAGCAGGACGGCGCAGAAGCGAAGGGCTCTGGTGAGGTTCTTCATTTTCGGGCGAACGGCCGGGCCGTTTTCACTGGCTGGCGGCCGATTGGTGGAGCACTTACAATTCCATCTTTCATGTCTTGAGGATTCGAACGGCTATGCCGGGCACACTCGCGAGTAAACTCAGCGCCGTACAGAAAGATCTGGGCGGAATAATACAACCAAACCAACAATGCAACGAGGGATCCGGCGGCTCCATAGGGCGACGCCACTCCCGCCTTTCCCAAATACAGACCGATGAGAAACCGGCCGATGCCGAAGAGAACCGCGGTCACCACCGAACCCATCGCGACTTCGCGCCACTCCACGCGTACGTCCGGAATCAGACGGTAAATCAACGCGAAGAGAAAGACGGTGGCCAGAAAGGTAATCACCGCGTTCAGACCTTCCAGCACAGGCGAGGGCATCGTAATCAGAGATCCTCCCCATGAACCCGCTGCGTGAATAAAAACACTGCAGATAAGACTCAGAATGAGCAGGAAGCCCGAACCCAGCACCATGGCGAACGAGAAGAAGCGTTCCCGAATCATGCTTCCGAGACCCGACCCCTGTGCCGCGGGAGCGTCCCAAATGTAATTCAGAGTACCTCGCAATTCCACGAACACACCCGACGCGCCGATCATCAGGGTAAGACAGCCCAGAATCGTAGCGCCTATTCCGGAAGCCGGACGGTCGGCGGACTTCAGAATCGCCTGCACGGCGGATGCGGCCTGATCCCCGATCACGTCGCGAACCTGCCAGAATATCTGGCCGCGCACAGCATCCCGGCCGAACAGAAAGCCACATAACGCGACGATCAGCACCAGCGCGGGCGCCAGGGAGAGCACCGTATAAAAGGCGAGGGCAGCGCCGAGGCGGGGAGCGTTGTGATCCGACCACTTCACCGCAGCTTCTTTGAACAAAGCCGCTTTTAATTTCATGGGAGCCCTGCAGGCAGCACATTCCTGGCCAAAGAATGCGAAACAGAATCCGACTGGTCATTTACATGCATTGCGTCCCCGGCAGGGGATAGAAGTATGTTGCGCTCGCTATTCAGTTCCTTCTTCGGCTGTTCCCACCAGAGAACGACCTTTCCTTTGACTCTGACTAACACCTCCCGTACTGCCGGCGACACGCCGCCATCACGCCGCAAGCGCACCTATGTAGTGTGCCTCGATTGCGGCGGGGAGTTTGAATACAACTGGCGGGACATGCGCGTGAATGCGACGGCACCGCAAGCTGAGAAACGTAAGCTTCCCCACTTTCACACGCCCGGGGACGCATCTCTTCCGAACACACGCTAGATCCTGCTTATCAAAACGAACGAAAGCGCTACTATACAGGACCGCTCTCTTATTGGTTCTTAAACTGCAGTACGAGCGATGGCGTTCGGCGGACCGGCCGAAGCGCTCAACTCACACGCGCTTATGTTTTCAGGCTTTATTCAGGCGGGCTTTGAATGTTCATCTCACAAGCGGAAAGACGGGCGGCGGCTCGATCTGGTCTCATCGACCTTTCACGACCGCTTTGTTAAGGAAGATTACGAACGGCTGCTCGCCGCCGGAATCTTTACAGCGCGGGAGGGTCTCCGGTGGCATCTGATCGAGCGGACTCCCGCCGTTTATGACTTCTCCTCGGCTCTCCCGCTGATCCGCGCGGCGAATAATTCCGGCATTCAGGTAATTTGGGATCTCTTTCATTTCGGCTGGCCCGATCATCTGGATATTTTCGATGCGGCGTGGGTAAATTCGTTCAGTGAACTTGCCCTGCGGTTCGCCCGGATCTGGAAAGCGGAAGCGTCCACGCAGTCCTTCATCGCGCCAATTAATGAAATCTCGTTCCTCTCGTGGTCCGGCGGCGACAAAGGTTTCCTGAATCCGTTTGCCGAAGGCCGCGGTCCGGAACTCAAGGCTCAGCTTGTCCGGGGCGCCATACAGGCCACTCACGCCATTCGGAGCGAACTGCCCGACGCCCGGTTCGTGGCGCCGGAACCCGTTATTCACATTACGGGCGACCCGGCCAACCCGGACGACGTGCGTTCCGCCGAAGAGTATCGCCTGTCCATGTTCGAAGCATGGGACATGCTGGCGGGTCGTTCCCGTCCCGAACTCGGCGGCAGCCCCGAAATGCTCGACATTCTCGGCATTAACTACTATGGGGCCAATCAATGGCGGAATTTCGGCGAGACGATTCACGTCGGCGACCCGGAATACCGTCCTTTTCACCAGATTCTGAACGAAGTTTCGCTGCGCTATTCGCGACCGCTCCTGATTACGGAGACCGGCGCTGAAAATTGCCGGCGCCCCGGCTGGTTCGCCTATGTGGCGAGCGAGGTCCGGACAGCTCTTTCCCTCGGTCTTCCGGTGCATGGAATCTGCCTGTATCCGATTCTGAATCACCCGGGATGGGATGACGACCGGCACTGTCACAACGGTCTCTGGGACTATGCCGACGAACACGGCTCACGGGAAATTTACCAGCCGCTGGCCGACGAAATTCGTAAGCAGGAACAGATCCGAACCGAATTCATAAAGGACATACGTCATGACGCCTGATCTATCACGCACTTCTCAGACCGACATTATCTGTCTTTCTCATCTTCGCTGGGGGTTCGTTTTCCAGAGGCCCCAGCATCTGATGAGCCGGTTCGCCGGAACCCGGCGGGTCTATTTTCTGGAAGAACCGGTCTTTGAAGAAGCTTCCGAACCGCGCCTGCGGAGAGAAGTCTGCGGAAAAACCGGCGTGGTGGTGATGACGCCGGTGCTTCCCGAGTCATTGCGCGCGGGTGATGGCAGTCCGGCTCTTCGTACCCTGCTGGATCAGCTGATCTCCAGGGAATCGGTCCGCCGCTTTGTGGCCTGGTATTACACGCCGATGGCTCTCCGCTTCAGTTCGCACCTTACCCCGGATGTGACGGTCTATGACTGCATGGACGAGCTGTCACTCTTCCGCGGCGCTCCGCCGCAGCTTTGTGAATACGAGACGCAGTTGCTGCGCCGGGCCGACGTGGTGTTTACCGGGGGCGTCAGTCTGTTCGAGGCAAAACGCCACAGGCATTCCAACATCTTTCCGTGCCCCAGCGGTGTCGATGTCGATCATTTTTCCGCCGCCCGTCTGATCCGGGAATCGCCTGCCGATCAGGCTGACATCGCCCGGCCCCGTATCGGCTACGCCGGGGTTATCGACGAACGTCTCGATCTCCAGCTGATTGCCGAAGTTGCGGAGTTGCGGCCGGAGTGGCAACTGGTGATGATCGGGCCCGTAGTCAAGATCGATCCCGCCACGCTGCCGCGGCGCGCGAACATTCACTGGCTGGGCATGAAAGACTACCGTGACCTTCCGAAATATTTCGCCGGCTGGGATATCGGGATGCTCCCCTTTGCCCTGAATGATTCCACGCGATTTATCAGCCCGACGAAAACACCTGAGTATCTGGCCGCCGGGCTATCCGTGGTCTCCACGCCGATTCGGGACGTCGTTCGTCCTTATGGTGATCTGGGCCTGGCTTGCATCGCTAAAGATGCGCAGGAGTTCGTCGGCGCGGTCGAGAAGTGCCGCACCTACGGCCTGAGCTATAAATGGCGGCAGCGAGCCGATAACTTCCTGCACACCCATTCCTGGGACGATCTCTGGGGGTTCATGGCCGCCAGGCTGGAAGAAGCGCTCGCCATCAAGACGCCGAAGCCGGCTGTCATGGCTGCCGGCAAGTCTCGTATCGCGGTTCCCGGGGAGCGGGCCCATGTCTAAGCGCACTCATTTCGACTACGTGATCGCCGGCGCCGGTTTCGCGGGCGCGGTGGTGGCGGAACAGATGGCTCGGAACTTCGATAAGAAGGTTCTGATTGTCGACCGCCGGCCGCATATTGGCGGCAACGCGTTCGATCACCATGACGCCGCCGGCATCCTTGTCCATAAGTATGGTCCGCATATCTTCCATACCAATTCCGCGGACGTCTTTAACTACCTTTCGAAATTCACGAAATGGCGCAATTACGAACACCGCGTTCTTGCGAGCGTGGACGGGAAACTGGTGCCTGTACCGATTAATCTCGATACCGTGAACCAGCTCTACAATCTCAATCTGACGAGCGATGACATTGAAGCCTGGTTCGCGTCCGTCGCGGAGCCACGCGATTCCATTCGCACGTCGGAAGATGTGGTGGTCAGCCGCGTGGGCCGGGATCTCTACGAAAAGATGTTCCGCGGTTACACACGCAAGCAGTGGGGTTTGGATCCCTCGGAACTCGACGCCTCCGTCATCGCCCGGATTCCGGTGCGCACCAACCGCGACGACCGCTATTTCGGCGATACCTACCAGGCGATGCCGCTGCTCGGCTACACGCACATGTTCGAAAATATTCTGGATCACCGGAACGTCACGGTGGTCACCGGGACGGATTACCGCGACGTGATCGACTCGGTAACTTACAAAGAACTGGTCTACACCGGTCCGATCGACGAGTTCTTCGACTATCGTTTCGGCAAACTCCCCTACCGGTCACTCGAATTCCGTCATGAGACCCTGGATACGCCGCAACTGCAGCCGGTCTCCGTCATCAACTATCCGAACGAGCATGATTACACCCGCGTGACGGAGTTCAAACAGCTTACCGGGCAGACACATGCAAAAACCAGCGTTGTGTACGAATACCCGCGGGCCGAGGGCGACCCTTACTATCCGATCCCGCGGAGCCAGAACGCTGCACTCTACGCCAGGTATCAGGCGCTTGCGGCAGCTGTGCCGCACGTCCATTTCGTGGGCAGGCTGGCGACTTATAAGTACTACAACATGGATCAGGTCGTCGCTCAGGCGCTGACTCTCTGCGCGCGGATCAGCAGTGTCACACGCGCCCATTTGATCCACCAGCCGGTTCGTACTCCGGGTCTTGATACCGGGGCTATTTTAAAAGCGAGTTGAAGCCCCGCACAATCGCGGGGTCGAACTTCAGGCGCCGGTCGTACGTCATCAGACCGTTGACCTCCTGTTCCACGTCGTAAAGCTGTGTGTAACAGATCCCGCGTATTTTCCCGATCTTTGAAATCGCGTCGTAAAGAGAGCCGATCCGGTTCAGGGCCGCGAGCGCGGTCGGTTCCAGCCCTGAATAGCCCCAGGAGTTCTCCGGAACCAGGCTCTCTTCATCGGGAAGAATCCACGCCACTCCGCCAAATTCGGAGAGAAATACGGGAGAGCCGTTATAAACGTTTCCCGGCGCGAGAAAAAGTTTCCCGTGCAGAGGAAGCGGCACGCCCGCCGGCGCGTATCGCTGCAGGAACTCTTCCCCGGACTGCGTGTAGTCGTGGATGGCGAACAGGTCCGTTACCTCGGTATGCTCCCACCCGTCGTTGTCGATCACCAGCCGGGTCTCGTCCAGAGACTTACTCAGATAATAGAGTGCTCGCAAATGGGCCTGCTGACGCAGGTCCGAAATGTTTGGAACGCCCCAGCTCTCATTCACGGGAACCCAGATCACAATCGACGGATGGTTGTAATCGCGCTGAATCACCTCGATCCACTCCCGTGTCATCCTGGCCACGGCGTCACTGTCGAACAGATAAGCGTTCGCCATCTCGGAAGACACCAGGAGCCCGAGTCTGTCGGCCCAATAGAGAAAGCGCGGATCCTCCACCTTCTGGTGCTTGCGAACGCCATTAAAACCCAGCGACAGAGTTGTTTCGATATCGAAGCGAATCGCCTCGTCGTCGGGCGGAGTCAGGTTGCTTTCGGGCCAGTATCCCTGGTCGAGGACGGTCTTCAGGTAAATCGGCTCCCCGTTCAGAAGGATTTCGGCGCCGCGTGTGGAAAACGACCGGAAGCCGCAATAAGACTCCACAACGTCCACAACTCCTTCGGGCCCGCGCAATTCCAGCCGCAAGTCGTAGAGTGAGGGCGAGGCGGGCGACCAGAGTTTCGGCGCCGGTACCTCGGTCTCCACCGTCGCGCGCGGGCCGTCGCTGAGACTGGACGCCTCGGCCACGGCGTCCCCCTGCCAACTCACGCGAACGGCAAGCAGCTGCGCGTGCCCGGGATCGCAGATCCTGGCTTCCACCCGCAGGCCACCCTGCACCGAAGGCGTGATGCGAACGCTTTCCAGATAGCTGAAGGGGACCGGTTCGGCCCAGACAGTCTGCCAGATTCCCGTGGTGCGCGCATAAAAAATACTGGCGGGGTTCTCTTCCCAGTGTTGCTTGCCGCGAGGAATATAGCGGTCCGTGGGCGGATCCTCCGCCCGCACCACGATTTCCCCCCGGCCATCCTCCAAAGCGCCGCTGATATCGCCCGAAAAGGGCGTGTGGCCGCCCTCATGGCTGGCCACCAAAACGCCGTTGACCCAGACGGTGGCCAGATAATCCACGGCGCCGAAGTGGAGCAGAATCCGCTTCGCCTGCCATTCCGCGGGAATCCGAATCTGCCGCCGATACCAGACACAGGAATGAAAAGACCGGTCGTGGATTCCGCTGCGCACCGTCTCGAAGGAGAACGGCACCAGAATCCGGCGGGGATTCGGAGGAAACGCGCCGTTGGACCAGCCATCTTGCAGACCGACTCCGGAATCGTCGAAAGCGAAATCCCACACGCCGTTCAGATTCAGCCAGTCCGGGCGGGTAAATTGCGGTCTGGGGTACTCGGACCGTGGAGTTTCTTCCCGGATACGCGAAAGTTGGGCCGGAGCTTCAATGGGTAAATACAACGTGTCTTACCTCAGTCTCATGTTAGATGGATTCCGACCCTGCGGGGAAACCTGATTCGCCAGGTCCTTCGTTCCTGTAAGAAACTCTGAAACACTCCCGGTTAGTTAGACTCCAACCCGAGGACTCGGTTTCAAAAGTTGACATGGATAAGGGAGCTAAGAAGATGGATATTCGGGAACTACTCATAGAGGAAATGCAGGATCAGTATGACGCGGAAAAGCAGCTCGTCAAAGCGCTTCCGAAGATGGCGAAGGCTGCTTCCAGTCCGGAGCTGAGCCAGGCGTTTCAGAATCACCTGGAAGAGACGCGCGGGCACGTCGAGCGGCTCGAAAAGGCGTTCGGCCTCCTGGGCGTCAAAGCCAGGGGCAAAAGCTGCGCGGCTATGAAAGGTCTGATCGCGGAAGCCCAGGAAATCATGGCGGAGGATATGCCGGACGAACTGCTCGACTGCGCGATGATCTGCGCGGCGCAGAAGGTGGAGCATTACGAAATGGCGGGCTACGGCACGCTGACCGCCTGGGCCAAATCAATCGGCATGGACGACGTCGCGGAACTTCTGCACCAGACTCTGGAAGAGGAGCGCGCGGCGGATGAAAAGCTGACGGAAGTCAATGAGACCGTGCTGGCCTCCGCGAACGGTTCGGGGGACATGGACGAAGAAGGAGAGGACAGCGAAACCGAGGAGGTGGAAACGGCGCCTCGCCGCGCCACGGCGAAAAAGCAGGCCGCCGCCCCGGCCAGGCGCCGCACGGCCAACTCATAATTTTGAATCCCTCAACAAACGAAACGGGGACCGGTGTCGGTCCCCGTTCTTACTTTGCCTTCCTGCTCGCGGCTTTCTTCTTCGGGGGGATATCCGCCCCCGCTTCTCTCGCCTCGCTGAGTGCAATCGCGATAGCCTGTTTCGGATTCCTGACTGTTTCCCCGCTTCCCCCCGAGTGCAGTTCTCCCTCTTTAAACTCGTGCATCACCGTTTCGATTTTCCGTTTGGCTGCGGGTGTCCCGGAGCGCTTCGTGGAAGCCTTCTTTTTCGTCGCTCTTGCCGGCATGCACAAGCCGCCAGCATCCGCCGTGCCACTTCCATCAAACCCGACTTAGTGCACCGGATGAAGCGGCGCCGGACTCGCGTCCTCCTGACCGGATTCGTTCTCAAGCGCCATCAGCGCCAGCGCGTCGGAATCGTCCGGCGTGACGTCCTGAATGTAGCCCATGTTAACGGCGCGGATGCGCCAGTCGGTAATGATCTGCCCGCACCGCTCGCGCGTAAGTCCGTAGCGCCGCGCGATCTCCCGCGTCGACCAGCCGCGGATGAAATACAGAACGGCCAGCCGCCACTGCACGTCCCGTCGAGGCTGTTTACCGAAAATCGGCGCCTGCGACGGAAAGCAGACCAGATTTCGCCGGACCGCCACCTGCAACGCCCGATTACCCAGCAGCGCGAGATCCATCGATATCTCCTGCCGCTTGGTTTGAAGAACCGGCGCGCCGATCAAACGGGTTTGGCTTTTATGGAAGACGCGCGCCACGTTCTGACAACGGGAAACGCGAAACGATTCGATGGGTCGTCTCTGAGTACACGCATGGTTATGCCTGGCACACTGACCTTCTGGCTTTGATTGGTAAATCAGAACGATTGGTGAATCAGAACCGGACGGGGGAACTTCCGTGAGACGGGACGAAAATGCCGCCAGCTGCGCCGCTGACACAAGTATTGTAGCGCTATGCGTAAAAGAAACGCGAAGGTTTCCGGAGCGCCCCGCGGCGCCCCGGTCAGCCGACGGGCGCGCGCAACACGGGCCTTCGCAGATCCAGCGTGAAAGGGAAATCCGGGTTCCGCTCCACCGGCGGAATCTCCATGGGACCGGGCGTGTGCCCTTCCGCGAAAAACCGCGCGTTGCGGCGGGATTCCGCCTCGTTCGCGTTCACGGGGAAGGTCTCGTAATTGCGCCCGCCCGGGTGAGCCACATGATACGTGCAGCCTCCCAGCGACCGGCCCGTCCACGTATCGAGAAGATCGAACACCAGCGGCGTATGCACCGGTATGGTGGGATGCAGGCAGGACGGGGGCTGCCAGGCGCGATACCGCACGCCCGCGATCCACTCGCCCTTCGTCCCGGTAGGATGCAGCGGCACCCGCCGCCCGTTGCACGTCACCAGGTAGCGGTCGCTCGAAAGGCCCGCGACTTTTACCTGCACGCGCTCCACGGAAGAATCCACAAACCGCGCCGTCGCGCCGCCCGCCGGCTCCTCGCCCAACACGTACCAGGGCTCCGTCGCGCGACGCAGCTCGATCTGCACGCCGGAATAATTGACCCGCCCGAAAACCGGATAGCGGAACTCGAACTGTGCCGCGAACCAGTCCGGGTCGAAACGATACCCGGCGCGTTCCAGTTCTTCGAGAACATCCCGGAAATCCTGCGCGATGAAGTGCGGCAGCATGTATAAATCGTGCAGCTGCGTGCCCCATGCGATGGGATCGTGCTGATACGGCTTCTTCCAGAACGCGGCCACCAGCGCGCGCACCAGCAACTGCTGCGTGAGACTCATGCGGGCGTGCGGCGGCATCTCGAAGCCGCGCAGTTCCAGCAGTCCCAAACGGCCCGTGGAACTATCCGGGGAGTAGAGCTTGTCGATACAGAACTCCGCCCGGTGCGTGTTGCCGGTCACGTCTACCAGAAGGTGCCGAAGGATACGGTCCACCAGCCACGGCGGTACCGTCTCCACCCCGGGCTCCGGCGAAGCCGGAATCTGGCTGAACGCAATACTCAGCTCATAAAGACTGTCCTGTCGCGTCTCGTCGATTCGCGGCGCCTGGCTGGTAGGCCCGATGAACATCCCGGAAAACATATAAGAAAGCGAGGGATGATTCAGCCAGAACGCGATCATGCTGCGCAGCAGATCGGGGCGTCGCAGAAACGGGCTGTCGGCCGGCGTCAGCCCGCCCAGCACGAAATGGTTGCCGCCGCCGGTGCCGGTATGGCCGCCATCCAGCATGAACTTCTCGGCGCCCAGACGTGAAAGCCGCGCCTGCTCGTAGACGGTGGTCGTAGTCCTGACCAGTTCTTCCCAGTTGCGCGCCGGGTGGACGTTGACTTCCACCACGCCGGGATCCGGCGTTACGCGAATGTTGCTGATCCGGACGTCGTGCGGCGGCGTGTAGCCCTCCAGCACCAGCGGCATCCGCAGAAACGCGGCCGTATCTTCCACCGCGGCGACAAGTTCGATGTAATCCTCAACCGTATCGGCCGGCGGCATGAAGACAAAGATCTTGCCCTCCCGCGCTTCCACGCACAAAGCCGTGCGCACCACCCACGGCGCCGATTCTTTCTTAGCCGGAACTTTATCGCGCGGCCGCTCTTTTTTTGGACCCCACACGGGGTCTTCCGGCGGGCGGTGTACCAGAACCGGCAAGGGCCGGCGCGCCGCCATCGGATCCTGCGGATGCACCTGTCTGGCGTCCTGCGGCGCAACCCACGGCAGGCTCGGCAGCGGCAATCGCAGGCCGACGGGCGAATCGCCGGGCGTCAGTAAAAGCCGCTGGCCGCGCAGCATCCACGGGCTGGTCTGCCACTCCGGACCATGCGCGCCCGCGCCGCGCTGCAGCGGCAGAACAAAACCGGTAGGAGTGTTCAGCCCCCGCTCGAAGACGGCGCGAAGCCGGTCGCGCTCCAGTTTGTCGGCCAGCGGATCGGCCACCAGGTGATTGTCTTCCGGATCCACGTTGACCGGAAGTAGCCGCTCCTTCTGCTGGTAGTAAAACGAATCTTCGTACGCCGGCATCACGTACCCGTCGTCGAGGCCAAGGCGATGCGCCAAAGTCGTGATCAGCTTTTTGGCATCGGCGGTCTCATATTTCGAAGGCTGGTTCACGTCCGCGAACAACGTCTGGTCACGCCAGAGCGGAACACCGTCCAGCCGCCAGTAGCAGCCCAAAGCCCAGCGCGGCAGCGGCTCGCCCGGGTACCACTTTCCCTGGCCGTGATGCAGCAGCGCGCCGTGCGTGAAGGAATCCCGCAGTCGGCGCAGCAGGGCGGTGGCGGAGGCCAGCTTTTCCGCTCCCAGGGCATCGGTGTTCCACTCCGGGCTGTCCATGTTGTCGATGGAAACGAACGTCGGCTCGCCGCCCATGGTGAGCCGGATGTCGCGCGCGGCGATGTCCCGGTCCACGTGATGGCCCAGAGCCTCGATCCGCTGCCACTGCGCATCGGTGTAAGGGAACGTAACGCGCGGATCCTCATGGATGCGCGTCACGTTCATCTCATGCTCGAAGGTGACCTCGCAGGGATCCACGCCGCCGGTTACAGGCGCCGCTCCCGAAGGCTGCGGCGTGGCCGCCAGCGGAATGTGCCCTTCCCCGGCGAACAATCCGGAGGTCGGGTCCAGGCCGATCCACCCCGCGCCGGGCAGGTACACTTCGGTCCAGGCGTGCAGGTCCGTGAAATCGCTCGTCGGCCCTTCGGGCCCTTCCAGAGGCTTCACATCGGGCTTTAGCTGAATCAGATATCCCGATACAAAACGCGCCGCCAGACCCAGATTCCGCAGAATCTGCACCAGCAGCCAGGCGCTGTCACGGCAGGAACCGGAACGGTGAGTCAGCGTGTATTCCGGGGTCTGGATGCCCGGCTCCATGCGAATCACGTACCCGATGTGGCTCTGCAGTTGCTGATTCAGCGCCACCAGAAAGTTGATCATCTGCTTCGGCGAGCGGTCCACCGTGGCCAGATATTCCGTCAGTTGCGCGCTGGCGGGTTCCGGCACCAGATACGCATTCAGTTCGTGCTCCAGGGAAGGTTCGTAACGGAACGGAAACGTCTCGGCGTAGGGCTCCAGGAAGAAGTCGAACGGGTTGATCACGGTCATCTCCGCGACCAGATCCACCTCCACCTGAAAATGGTCCACCAGTTCGGGAAAGACCACCCGCGCCAGATAGTTGCTGTGAGGATCCTGCTGCCAGTTCAGAAAATAACCGGCGGGTTCGATCTTCAGCGAGTATGCGGTTACGGGCGTGCGGGAGTGCGGCGCCGGGCGCAGGCGGATCACCTGCGGGGAAAGCGTGACGCGGCGGTCGTACTTATACGTCGTCTTGTGGTGGAGTGCTACGCGAATCGGCAAAGGGTCTCCAGATGAGCCATGCTCGACGGGGAGCCGGAATTCCGATTATAAGTGGCCCGCTCTGAAGGCCTGGCTGCCTTAATCCAGGTAGAGAAACTCGTTCGTTGAAATCAGCACGTGGCAGAGACTCTGCCAGGCGGCGAGGCGGCGCCCGTCACCCGGCAGTTTCGCTTCCAGACTGGCCAGATAACTGAGCGCGGAATCGGTCTCGTCCGCGGCGGGACGGCGCGTCAGAGCCATCAGATAAGCCCTTTCGATGCGCTGCGCGTCGGACAGACCGGCGTCGTCGAGCAGACGTTTGGCGAAGTCCCCCGATCTCTCGATCACGAACCGGCTATTCATCACGAACAGCGCCTGCGGGGCGACGTTGGTCCGGGCCCGCCCTTCGCTGGATGTGGTGGCATCGCCGAAATCGAAATTCGACAGGACCGCGGGCACGCTGCCGCGCCGAACCGGGATGTAGAGCGTGCGTCGCTTCAGATCGTCCGTATCGAGCTTCTTCCCTTTGGCCGGAACCAGAGCCCCGCCCAAGGTCGCGTCGAGATTGCCGGAAAGGGAAAGCACGCTGTCGCGAACCTCTTCCACCGACATCCGCAGCCGGTTGAACCGCGAATTCAGACGATTCAGCGGGTCCGCTTCTTTCGCTCCCGGGCTCGCCTCCGCGCTCATCTGGTAAGTGTTCGAAAGCAGAATCAGGCGGTGCAGGGCTTTGATGGACCACCCGCTCTCGATGAACCGCTTCGTCAGATAATCCAGCAGTTCGGGGTTCGCCGGCGTATCGCCCATCTTGCCCCAGTTGTTCGGCGTCCGCATTAGCCCTTCCCCGAAGTGCCACTGCCAGACGCGATTCACAATCACCCGCGCGGTCAGCGGATTCTCCGCCGAAGCCAGCCACTGCGCCAGTTCCAGCCGCCCGCTGCCCTTCGCCGGCTGTGTTTGCGACTCCCCGGCGAGCACGTACGGGAACGTCTTCGCGACCGCCGCCCCTTCGCTGTGATGGTCGCCGTGAAGGAAAATGTGCTGGTCCACCGGCACCGAATCGGTCACCGCCGCCGCCATCGGGGGCTCCGGCCCCAGCGATTTCTGCAATGCCGTCCATTCCGCCCGCAGCACCGCCACGCGGTCGCTGTCGTGGAGTTCCAGAGGGCCGCCGTTGAAACCGGCCGCCGCGAAGAACGGCGCGTCCTCGGCATTGGGCTTCGGACGCGCGGGAAGATCGCGGTCCTGCGCCATCTCCGTCGCATAGCGGTTCCGCCAGCCGGCCATCTGCGATTCCCACTTTGCCGCCGCGGCCACATAAGCGGCCTGATACTCCTGCGCGACCGCGGCGATGGTGTCCGGCGTCGCCTCGAACCACTTCTTCAGATACGACCCGCGCGCTTTTTCATCCGCGCTCTCCAGCCAGTGACGCCACTTCACGGCGTCTTTGTCCTGCGAACCACCCTTGGTGGCGTTCTTCGCGGCAATCAGCCATTCGGCGATTCGCGGACTCTGCAGCGCCGATTCGCGCGCCCAGTCTTCCGCCAGCGCCTCTTCCATTTCCAGTTGTTTCCCGAACATCCGCCAGCGATGCGACTGGTATCGATTCGCGGCCTCCGGATCGAGCGGCGCGTTGTAGATGTACGACACCGAACCGGGACGGCCCAGGTTGCGAAACGCTTCCGTGCTGGCGAAAATCCCCGCCAAAGCGTAGTAATCGCGCGTCAGAATCGGATCGAACTTGTGATCGTGGCAGCGCGCACAGGCGACGGTCAGGCCGAGGAACGCCTTCGAGGTGGTGTCGATCTGCTCGTCCACCACGTCGTAAATCATCTGGATCCGGTCCTGCTGCGCCAAAGGCTTCGGACCCAGCGCGAGAAAGCCGGTGGCGACGATGCCGCGCTGCTTTTCTTCCGCATTCTGGCCGGGCAGCAGGTCGCCGGCAATCTGCTCCATCACGAAACGGTTGAAGGGCAGGTCGTTATTAAAGGCGTTTGTGACGTAATCCCGATACCGCCACGCATTCGGATACACGTGGTCTTCGTCCATCCCGGTGGAATCGGCAAAACGCGCCACATCCAGCCAGTGCCGCCCCCAGTGCTCGCCATACTGCGGTTTCGCGAGCAGCTGGTCCACTACCCTGGCGAACGCAGTTGGGCTGTTGTCCGCCTCGAAAGCCGCAATCTCCTCGGGTGTCGGCGGCAGACCGGTCAGGTCGTAGGTCACCCGCCGCAGCAGCGTCAGTTTCCCCGCCGGTTTGGCCGGCGTCAGGTGCTTCTCTTCCAGCTTCGCGAGAATGAACCGATCCAGCGGATTCTTCGCCCATGCCTCTGCCTTCCCAGCAGGCGGCGCGGGATCTTTGACAGGCTGAAAAGCCCAGTACTGCCGGTCCGCCGCCGTGATCTGCTTTCCGCCGGTCCCGGCAGATGCCGCAGTAACGGCCTGCTTCGGCCAGACCGCGCCCGCGTCTACCCACGTTTTCAGCGCCGCGATCTCCGCTTCCGAAAGCTTGCCGGCGGGTGGCATTTTCAGGTCGGCCGCGTAACTCACCACTTCCAGCAAACGGCTCCCGTCCGACCCCGGCCCGGTGGAAAAGTTAAGCCCCGCCGACTGCCGGTTCGGTCCGTGGCAGCCGTAGCAGTTCTTCGCGAACACGGGGCGGACGTTCTTCTCAAAGAACTCCGGATCCCCGTTTTGCGCGAGCAACGGCGCCGCAAGAAAAACCACCGCCAGCAACCTCACGCGAACACCCCCTGCGCCACGGTACCCGCCACATCCGTCAGCCGGAAGTCCCGCCCCGCGAACCGGTACGTGAGCTTCAGATGGTCGATCCCCAGCAGCGCCAGCACCGTCGCATGCAAGTCGTGCAGATGCATCCGGTTTTCCACCGCGTGATACCCGAACTCATCGGTCGCCCCGTAAATGGAGCCCGGTTTCGTGCCGCCCCCGGCCATCCAAAGCGTGTAGCCATACGGATTATGATCCCGGCCATCCGCGCCCTGCGCCCACGGCGTCCGGCCGAACTCGCCGCCCCAGATCACCAGCGTGTCCCGCAGCAACCCGCGCGCCTTCAGATCTTTCAGCAGCCCGGCGATCGGCTTATCCACCTCCGCCGCGTTCTTCGTATGCAGCTTGAACAGTTCGGTATGCTGGTCCCATTTGTAGCTGTGCGAGCACTGCACAAACCGCACGCCCCGCTCGGAAAGCCGCCGCGCGAGAAGGCACTGCCACCCGAAATCGCGCGTGGTTTCCGAATCCAGCCCGTAGAGCTGTTTCGTGGCTTCCGTTTCCTTCGCCATGTCGAAAGCTTCGGGCGCCTCCACCTGCATCCGGAACGCGAGTTCCATGGCGCCGATGCGCGCTTCCAGATCCGCATCGTGCGCGTTGCGCTCGGCGTGCCGCCGGTTCATCTTCTGGATCATGTCCAGCTCGAAACGCTGATTCTCCGCGGTCAGGCCTTTGGGAATCAGCCACGGCATCGGCTCCTTCTCGATCTCTTCGATCTTCATATCGGAGCTGCCGATCGGCGTGCCCTGGTACTCGCCCGGCAGGAAACTGGAACTCCAGTTATTCTGGCCCCCATGCCCCAGCGTCGGCTTAATCGTGATAAACCCCGGCAAATTCTGGTTTTCCGTGCCGAGCCCGTACAGCGTCCACGACCCCATGCTCGGCCGCCGGAACGAGAACACGCCGGTATGTAACTGCAGCAGCGCCGCGCCGTGGTCCACGCCGTCGCCCACCATGGATCGCACCACACACAGATCGTCCACGCACGTGGCGACATGCGGAAACAACTCACTTACCGGGATGCCGCTTTGCCCGTGCTGCCGGAACTCCCAGGGTGACTTCATCAGCCCTTTCACGCCATCTTCACCGAACGTCAGCCCGCGCTTGAAAGGCACCGGCTTGCCGTTATCGGCGATCAGTCGCGGCTTCGGGTCGAAAGTATCGATACTCGACGGCCCCCCGTGCATGAACAGGAAAATCACCCGTCTGGCGCGAGGCGGAAACATCGGCGCTTTGGGCGCCAGCGGGTTCGGCGCACCGCCCTCCGCGGCCAGCAGCGAGCGGAGACCCAGCAGGCCGAAGCCCGCGGCGGATTGTTTCAGGATGGTCCGGCGGGACGGCGGCGTTCGGGAAAGCATAGGTTCGGCCTGCAGAAAATTATATCGGAGTTAGCGGTTACGCCTACTTGCCCGCGCCGTACCGCAGGTCGAAGCTGGTGAACTGACCGCCCTTCGCGCCGCCCGCGAATAACGCGACACGCAGGTCCCGGCTCCACGGCGCTAAACTCCCCACGTCTACCGGCTTGCCGGACGCCGCCATCGCGCCTCCCGGCTTCGAATACAGCATCTGAAAACGGTTCGCGTTCCGCCCCTCGATGCGCAGCCGGACCTTGTCGCCCACGGGAGCCGGGTCATCCGCGAGCTTTGTCCATTTGCCTCCGTCGATCCGCCACTGCACAATCCGGCCGCCCTGCAGAGCGACTCCGGCCGCGGTCTGCCGGTCGCCGATAATCGCCAGACCCGCCGCCGCCCCCGGAGCTACGGAACTCGCCACCACGTCCGTTTCCACGCTGTAGTTCAGGGCATCCAGCGGTTCCGCCAGAATGGCGCCGAGAAACCCAGCCGTTCCGGAAGACAAAGTCAGCGTGCCTCCGCCGACCCGTGCCTGCGGCTTTTCCTGAACGGGCCACTCCCAGAACGGCTGCAGAGCCGCCGCGCGGAAATCGTCGTGCACGGCCGCCGGTTCCGCGGCGGTCTCCGGAGCGGGCGTTCGCCCCTCCCCAATTACCGGCCAGCCGTCTTTCCACGTAATCTTGTCCAGCACCGCTTCGCGCCCGGTCGCGATAAATCCCCGTTTCGAATACGCGTGATAGAGAAAATACTCCTGCCCGTCTGGTCCGTTCACCGCCGTGCCGTGCCCGGGACACCGCCACGAAGGCCCGGACGTCACAATCGGATTCGCCGGATTCTTCTCCCACGGAGCGCCCTGCAGATCCTTCGCCCGCGCAACGCCGACGCCGTAATTGCAGTTGACGCCGCAGCAGAAGCCCCCGGCATACAACATATAGAAGTAGCCGCCGTGCCGCACGATATCCGGCGCTTCCACGTCCCGGACCTCCCACGGAACGTCGCTCCGAATCAGTTCACGCGGGCTCCCGGTCATGTGCAGGCCATCGTCCGTGGTGGGCTGCAGATAAATAATCGACGCCGGACTGGCGCCGTTCCCGTTCTTCTTCCAGAGCAGGAAACCCTTGCCTTTGTCGTCGCGGGTAAAGAACGGGTCGATGGCACCGTCCGCCTGACAAACCAGAGGCCCGCCATCGGTCCAGGGTCCCGCGGGCTTGCCCGCCGTGGCCACCGCGACGCACAAGGGCCCGCCGCGCATCTGCGCCGTGTAATAAAGGCGGACCCGATTCTTCTCCGTATAGAGTTCCGGCGCCCAGAACCAGTTGTCTGCCCACGCCGGAAGGTCCGCGAAAACATGCGTCCGCAGGGTCCAGTGCGCCAGATCTTTCGAGGAAGAAAGCGAAAAAATCGGGCCCCAGTCGGACGACGTATTCACCGCCCAATACTCGCCGCCGAACCGGATGACGCTGGGGTCCGGGTGATCCCCGGGCAACACCGGATTCTGTATCGCGGCGGCCGCAATCGAGAAAACTGCCAAAACCCAGAACAACGGGCGAGTCCGCAATTGGCGCTCCCTGCCCGATTCTATCGTTTTGGCCGGACGCCGCCTACACTGATACAACGGACCTTCCGCCATGAACATGAGATTCTGTACGCTTGCGCTCGTCTGCCTGATCCCGGCCGCTGCACAACAGCCAATTCGTGAGCCGGAGACCGCACGCTGGGCCAAACAAGCCGCCCGTATCACCATCGTGCGGGACGACCACGGCATCGCCCATATCCACGGCAAAACCGATGCCGATGCCGTGTTCGGCATGGTGTACACCCAGGCGGAAGACGACTTTAACCGCGTGGAGACGAACTACCTCAATTCCATGGGCCGTCTCGCCGAAACCGAAGGCGAGGCCCGCATCTTTCAGGATCTGCGCATGAAGCTCTTCATCGATCCCGCCGACCTGCGCAAACAGTACGCCGCCAGCCCCGCGTGGCTCCAGTCCCTGATGAACGCCTTCGCCGACGGCCTGAACTTCTACCTCGCGAAGCACCCCGCCGTGAAACCGCGTGTCATCAAAAGATTCGAGCCGTGGATGGCCCTGAGCTTCACCGAGGGCAGCATCGGCGGCGATATCGAACGCGTGAATCTCGCTCAACTCGAAGCCTTCTACGGCAAGGGCGCACCGAAGCAACTGGCCCGGCTCGAAGCGCTCCCCCCGGTCGAACGGGAGCCTTCCGGCTCGAACGGCATGGCCATCGCGCCGTCTAATACCGCCGCCCACCACGCCCTGCTGCTCATCAATCCCCACACTTCCTTCTTCTTCCGCTCCGAACTCCAGATGACGAGCGATGAAGGCCTGAACGCCTACGGCGCGGTAACCTGGGGCCAGTTCTTCATCTACCAGGGCTTCAACGAACGCGCCGGCTGGATGCACACCTCCAGCGGCGTCGACGCCGTCGATGAGTATCTCGAAACCGTGACGAAGAAGGGCGACCGTTACTACGCGAAGTACGGCAACGAAGAGCGCCCGCTGCAGACCGCCGAGATTGCCGTCCCCTACAAAACCGACCACGGCATGGCGGAGAAGAAATTCACGGTCTATCGCACCGCCCACGGGCCCATCGTCCGCGAGGCGAACGGCAAATGGGTCGCCATCCGCCTGATGCAGGAAAACATCAAGGCCCTGACGCAGTCGTACACGCGGACCAAAGCGCGCGACTACAAGTCCTACCGGCAGACCATGGAGCTCAAGGCAAACTCTTCGAACAACACGATCTTCGCCGATGCCGATGGCGACATCGCCTACTTCCACGGCAACTACATCCCGCGCCGCGACACCGCCTTCGACTGGACAAAGCCGGTGGACGGCAGCAACCCCGCCACCGAATGGAAGGGGCTGCTCGACATCGACGAAACGCCGCACCTGCTGAATCCGAAGGTCGGCTGGCTCTACAACACGAACAACTGGCCCTGGTCGGCGGCCGGCCCGGACAGCCCGAAGAAGGCGGACTTCCCGGCCTACGTCGAGAACGGCACGGAATCCGCCCGCGGCCTCCATGCCATCCGCGTTCTGCGTGACAAGAAGGACTTCACCCTCGATTCCCTGATCTCCGCGGCTTATGACAGTTACCTGACCTGGTTCGAAAAGCCCCTGCCGGCTCTGGTCAAAGCCTGGGACGAACTGCCCGCCACAAGCCCTCTGCGCGCGAAGACCGCCGAACAGATCGCCCTGCTTCGCCAGTGGGATCTCCGCTGGGCCGTCGGCTCCGTGCCCACCTCGCTCGCCGTGTTCTGGGGCGAGGACATTCGCCGCCGCGTCACGGGCAGCGCCCGCACCGCCGGCATCCCGGCCGATGAATTCATCGCCACCGGCAAGGTTCCCGCCGAACAGATGCTCGAATCCCTCGCCGCCGCTTCCGACAAACTCGCCGCCGATTTCGGCTCCTGGAAAACACCCTGGGGCGACATCAACCGTTTTCAGCGGCTGACCGGCGACATCGTGCAGCCTTTCTCGGATGCCGGAGCCAGCATTCCGGTCGGTTTCACCTCCGCCGTGTGGGGCTCTCTGGCCTCCTTCGGCGCCCGCGCCTGGCCGGGAACGAAGAAATGGTATGGCACCAGCGGCAACAGCTTCGTCGGGGTGGTCGAATTCGGCGATAAAGTGCGCGCCAAAGCCGTGACGGCCGGCGGCGAGAGCGGCGACCCGAAGTCGCCCCATTTCAACGACCAGGCCGCCCGTTACAGCACCGGCGCGCTCCGGGACGTTTACTTTTACCCGGCGGATCTGAAGGGCCACACGGAGCGGGAATACCATCCCGGAGCGTCTTTTTAAGCCCACCGGGTGCGTCTTTTTAAGCCCAAAGGAACGCCCGCGCCACGCCGCGCGTCTAACCTTGAACTGTCAGGCGCTTGACATTCCGCGCTCTGCCCCTTTCTAATCGACATAAGCAGATCTTTGTCGAATTTTGCGCAGCTTCCAGGGTTTGGAATCATTTACATCAAAAAAGAGAGGGGTTACATGCAGTTAATAAACGCAGTCAGCAGATGCCGTCGCTTTTCCCTGACGGCGGTGCTGATCGGATTGCTCGGTTCCGCCACAATCCATCCTGTCTCCGCACAGGTTCTTTATGGCTCCCTTATCGGCACCGTCACGGACCCCAGCGGCTCCGTGGTCCCCAACGCGGCGGTCACCATAACGGATAAAGCCACCGGCACGGTGAAAGACGCCGCTTCCGACGGCAGTGGACGCTACTCGTTCGTCAACGTGCCGCCCGGCACGTACAACCTGAAGGTCACGGCGAAGGGCTTCAAATCCTACGCCAAGACGGACATCAACGTGACGCCCAGTTCCATCGGCCGCGAAGACGTTTCGCTCGACGTCGGCCAGGCGACCGAAACCATCACCGTTTCCGGCACTGCCGTGGAACTGCAGACCGATAAAGCCGACACCCATTCGGTGATCGAAACCAAGACCATCACCAGTCTCCCGCTCGGCGGCTATCGCAACTACCAGAGTCTGATCAACCTGGTGCCGGGCGCTACGCCCGCCGCCACGCAGAACTCGATTACCGATACGCCCGGCCGCGCTCTCGCCACGAACATCAACGGTGGTAACGCGCAGACCAACATCACCCGTATCGATGGCGCCGCCAGCGTCAACGTCTGGCTGCCCCACCACGTCGGCTACGTCACCCCCGAAGAAAACGTCGAAGTGGTGAACATCACCACCGGGGCGGGCGACGCCGAACAGGGCATGGCCGGATCTTCCGCCATCACGCTCGTGACCAAGTCCGGCACCAACAGCATCAACGGCAGCGCCTTCGAATTCCATGATGACCAGCACCTGAAGGCCCGCAACTTCTTCCAGGCTGCCAACACCGACAAGCCCCTGAGCATCTTCAACGACTTCGGCGGCACCATCGGCGGTCCCATCCAGAAGAACAAGCTCTTCTACTTCCTCAGCTACGACGGCACCCGCCAGCGCCAGGCTTCCCCGGGCTTCTACACGGTGCCCACCTCCCTGTTCAAGAGTGGTGACTTCTCCGGCGTCTCCAGCATCATCTATGACCCGATGACGGGCGCGGCGAACGGCACCGGCCGCACCGGGTTCGCGGGGAACAAGATTCCCGCCAGCCGCATCGACCCCATCGCCGCCAAGATCCAGAGCTACTACCCGACGGCGAACATCGGAAGCGCGACCACCTACTCCAACAACTTCTACGCCTCCGGTGGCCCGATTCTCGATCGCAACCAGTTCGACGCCAAGGCCAACTACAACATCGACTCCAAACAGACCATGTTCGTGAAATACGGCCGCATGTGGGCCACGGCCGGCGGCAAGGCTGTCTTCGGCATCGCCGGCGGCAGCGGCCTGGGCGGTTCCGATCCTGGCATTGGCGACACGACGGTTCAGATCGCCACCATCGGCACCACCCGCACCATCACCCCGAACCTGCTGTTCGATGCCGTGCTCGGCTACGAACGCCAGGACCAGAGCGTGCTTCCGAACGACTACGGCACCAATTACGGCGTGCAGTTCGGCATCCCGAACACCAATGGCCCCGATCCCCGGCAGAGCGGCTTCCCCAACATCGGCATCTCCGGCTACAACGGCTTCGGCGTTCCCAACTGGATGCCCGTCACCCGCGTGGAAGAGAGCTACACGCATAGCGATAACGTCACCTGGACGAAGGGCGCTCACGAAGTCCGCTTCGGGTTCGACCTCGTTCGTCACCACCTGAACCACTGGCAGCCGGAAATCGGACAGGGTCCGCGCGGCTACCTGGGTTTCAGCGGCCAGGAAACCGCCCTCAACGGCGGCGCTGCCCCGAACCAGTACAACGGTTACGCTTCGTTCCTGCTCGGTCTCTCCGACGACGCGGAAAAGAGCCTCCAGAACATTCTGGCCACAGGCCGCGAATGGCAGTTCGGCTGGTACGTTCGCGATCGCTGGCAGGTCAACCGGAATCTGACCGTCACGGTCGGCCTGCGTTATGAGCTCTATCCGCTGATGACGCGCGCCGGCAAAGGCATCGAACGTTACGACCCGAGCAACAATACCGTCTACCTCGGCGGTCGAGGCGGCGTGCCGGACAACGCGGGAATCTCCGTGAGCCACACGCTGTTCGCCCCCCGCGTCGGCATCGCCTATCGCCTGGGCGATAAAACGGTGGCCCGCGTCGGCTACGGAATCAGCTACGATCCGATTCCGTTCTCCCGCCCCCTCCGCGGCTGGTTCCCCCTCGTGATCAACCAGGCCAACGTCGCCAGCGGCTACGGCTGGTCCAGCACCTTCTCCCAGGGTGTTCCGAACACCACCGGTCCCGATCTCTCCACCGGCCAGGTGCAACTCCCCGGCAACGTCAGCGAACGCAGCCCGAACAGCTTCATCCATCGCGGCTACGAACAGACCTGGAACGCCACCATCGAGCGGAAACTTCCCCTCCAGATGGTGACCTCGATTGCTTACGTCGGTTCCCACTCCGTCCACCTCCTGGCGGACTACGACATCAACGCGGGCTCCCCCGGCTCCGGCACCACCGGACTGCCGCAGTACGCCAAATACGGCCGCACCATCTCCACCCAGATGTGGGACGGCTTCCTGAGCTCGAACTACAACTCCCTGCAGGTCGCCGTCAACCGCGGCTTCTCGCACGGCTTCATGCTGAAAGGCGCTTACACCTACTCCAAGGCCATTGACTACACCGACGCCGACGGCTGGGCCAGTGTGGGCTGGAACTGGGGTCCTGTCTTCCAGCGCAACCGCGCCGCGGCAGGCTTCGACCGCACGCAGGTCCTCCAGATGGGCTGGGTCTACGAACTCCCCATGGGTAAAGGCAAAATGCTGGCGAAATCCGGCATAGCCGCCGCTGTCCTGGGCGACTGGCAGGTCAACGGCGTGTTCTCGGCTTACACCGGAACGCCGTTCTCCGTCAGTTCTCCGGCCTCGTCCCTCAACGCTCCCGACAACTCGCAGACGGCCAACCAGGTGAAGGCTACGGTAGACAAACTCGGCAACTTCGGTCCGGGTCAGTTCTATTACGACCCCACCGCGTTTGCTGCCGTCACCGCGGCGGCCACCTTCGGCAACAGCGGACGCAATATCCTGCGCGTTCCCGGCGTGATCAATGCGGATCTCAATATCACCCGTGAGTTCGCCATACGGGAGAAGATCCGGCTGCAGTTCCGCGGTGAACTCTTCAACGCGACCAACACGGCGCATTTCGGTGGCCCGAGCTCCAGCGTCACCTCGGGCACCTTCATGCAGATCACCAGCGCTTCCGGTGAACGACAGGTCCGCTTCGGCCTGCGCGCTCAGTGGTAGCTGCTTTGCAATGCGGGAAAGGGCGGACAGCTTTGCTGTCCGCCCTTTCTTTTTTGCTGCTGGCAAACCGTCTCCCGGCCGCGGAAGATCTGCCCGCCATCTCCCAGCGCGCCAAATCGCTGATGGCGGAAGGCCGCTTCAAAGAGGCGATTCCGCTCTACAAACAGCTGGTCGCCGCCCTGCCGGGCAATCCCGGCTTGCTGCTGAATCTGGGAATGGCGGAACATATGGCGGGCGACGAACGCGCCGCCATCCCGATATTTGAATCTGTCTTGAAAACCCAGCCGAAACTGCTGCCCGCGCTGCTGTCGTTAGGCGCCGCCCGGCTCGCGCTGCGGGAACCCGCCCTGGCGGTCGCGCCGCTGCAGAAAGCGGTCGACGCCGACCCCGCGAACCCCGACGCCCGCGGCATGCTCGCCGACGCCCTGAACGGCGCGGGCCAGTTCGATGCCGCCGCCGCGCAGTACCGAAAACTCACCGACCTCGCCCCCAACGACCCGCGCGTCTGGTACGGCCTCGGCATGGCCTACCAGTCGATGGCAACCGATGCCTTCGAACGGCTCCAGAAGCTGAATGGCAAATCCCCGTTCGTCGCGGCGCTGATCGCCGATACCCGCGTCCAGCGCCACCAGTACCGCAGCGCCTTTTATTTCTTCAGTGAGGCGCAGAAGCAGTTGCCCTCCACCCACGGAATCCACGCCGCACTGGCCGAGGTCTATCGGAAGACCGGCCACTCCGACTGGGCAGCCGCCGAGGATGCCAAAGAAACTGCGCTGCCGCCCGCCGACTGCGCCGCGCACAACGGCGAATGCCAATTCCTCGCCGGTCACGACCTGCAGGCCGCCACCCTGCCCCGCGCGGCGGCCCCTTCCGCCGAAGCCCTTTACTGGCGCGCCAAAGCCGCCAACGAACTCTCTCTCCAGGCTCTGGTGCGGCTCGGCCAGTTGCCGCCCTCCATGGAACTGCACCAGTTGCGGGCGGAGATCGCCCGGGACCAGAACCAGCATCTGGAATCCGCCAAAGAGTGGCGCGCCGCCCTCGAACTCGCGCCGGGCAATCCGCGCCTGCAGCAGGAGCTCGCGGTCTCGTGCTTCCTGGCGGCGGACTACCGCACCGCCATCGCGGAGACCGAAAAAGTGCTCCCGTCCAATCCGCGTTCCCCCGAGTTGAACTTCACCCTTGGCGATAGCTGGCTGCGCCTCGAAGATCCGGAGAAGGCCGTGCCCTACCTGCGCGCCGCGCTCGCCGCGGATCCCAAGATGCGCGCCGCGGACGCTTCCCTGGGCCTCTCGCTCTCCCGCCTGGGTAAATTCGCCGAAGCCGTGCCGCACCTCGAACGCGCGCAGGAACTGGACGATGACGGCAGCCTGCACTACCAGTTGGCCCGCGCTTACCAGGCAGCCGGCAATGCCGCCAAAGCCCAGGCCGCCATGGCGCAGTATCAGGAACTGCAGAAGCGCAATCAGGAGCAGAAGGAAGAGGCTGCCCGGGAAACCCAGATCGTTCCGCCGAAATAATTACAGCAACAACCGCATCTCGTTGGTCGCGCCGAAGCCGAGCGCCTGGTACAGCGGACGCCCCTCCTCGCTGGCATGCAGGATCACCGCGCGGATGCCGTGCGCCCGGCACCACCCGAGCGCCACGTCCATTAACTGCCTCGCCAGCCCCTGCCGCCGGAACTCCTGCATCGTGTACACGTTCAGAATATTCGCCCGCCGCGCCCCCGGTCCAATCATGTGCGGAGGCCAGTCCATTAGCCACAACCCCAGCCCCGCCGCAATGGTGCCGTCCTCCGTCACCACGACCCACGCCAGATACTCCCCGTTCGCCATCTGCCGCTCCAGCCACGGCCGGAACGCCGCGATCATCGCGTCCAGCGCGGCTTCGTCGGTATGTCCCATCTCGAAGAACATCGCGCGCCGGTGCGCGCACAGCGTCGCTTCGTCCTGCAAGGAAGCCTGGCGGATACTAAACGTGGGCATGAATCGATGATCGTAACAGGCACTCGGCGGATCCTGGCCGCGCTCTCCTTTGGCGCTATTTTGGCGCTTGCGGCGACACAGACACCACCCATCCGCTTTCGGGAAATCGCCGCGGCCGCCGGACTGCACTTCGTGCTCGAGAACAGCCCCACCGACCGCAAGCACATGATCGAAACCATGCCCGGCGGCATCGCGGTCTTCGACTACGACGGCGACGGCCGCCCGGACATCTACTTCACCAACGGCGCGGCCATTCCGTCACTCGAAAAATCCGAACCGAAATTCCGCAACCGGCTCTTCCACAACGAAGGCGGCATGAAGTTCCGGGACGTCACCGGCGAGGCGGGCGTGCCCGGCGCGGGCTACTCCATGGGCGCCGCCGCCGCCGAACTGGTCCGCGACGCCGGGGCCGAGGTGGTGGTGATGGACTTCGCCATGCCCAGCATGAACGGCGCGGTGGCCGCCCGCTTCTCACCCCGCACCACTCCCGACGACGCAGAGGTCATTGCGGTGATCGAGAGTACGTTGGCGAAGAAGTAAGCAACTTGTAGGGCGGGCATTAGCCCACCCTACATAAAGCCGCTACTCCAACCTATCGAGAAAATTGCCGATGTCCGGGTCGAATTCGTCAC
>Ga0118677_10003211_pt1 | contig 31359 bp, 24 predicted proteins | sample AliMusrvi5mmetaG_FD_86154 | JGI IMG/M metagenome (GOLD analysis project Ga0118677, IMG submission 86154) | reverse complement strand
AGCAATATCGCTTTAAGCATCCTTTGAAAGTGTTATCGTCAAGACCCACGGCTGACAACTAAATACGACCAGACTATCGGCACCCGGCATTTGCCACCTAATTGACACCTGGCGGTTCCTGGCGTTCAGTTCAAGGGGGTGAGAATTAAGCGCTTCCCTTCCCGGCCGGAGCGTGATTAACTTGGGCAAATGAACGTTAACCTTGGCATTTTAGGCAAACTGACCGGGGTGGTGATCTTTCTCTGCTTCCTTGCGGTCGCTCTCCTCGTTGGCGTCTGGTACCTGCCGCTCATCCAGCAGAATGAGCGGATGCGCCGGCATATTCTCAAGCTCGACAACCAGGTCCAGAAGGAGGAGGAGGCTAGCAAACAATTGCGGGCTTCCATTGATGCCCTGCGCTACGATTCCAAGGCGGTGGAGCGGCTGGCGCGGGAGAAATTCGGCTTTGCGAAGCCAGGCGAAACGGTGATTCGCTTCGAGGAGCCGCGGAGCAACCCCGCTGCGAACAGATAGCCTGCCCGGCAGCCCCTGGGAGGATCTCCTCTCAGACCGTCATAATTTCTTTTTCCTTGTGGGCCAGGTGGCCATCAATCTTGGCCGTGTAATCGTCGGTCAGCTTCTGCAGCTCCTTCTCCGCGTGCTCCACGTCGTCCTCGGTGATGCCGCTGTCGTGGCCGTGCTTCTTCAACTGCTCCATGGCATCGCGCCGGACGTGGCGGATGGCTACCCGGCCGTCCTCGGTCATCTTGCGGATAATCTTGACGAATTCCTGCCGCCGTTCCTGGCTCAGCTCGGGAAAGAAGATGCGGATGACCTTGCCCTGGATGGATGGCGTCAGGCCCAGGTTGCTTTTCTGGATGGCCTTCTCGATGGCGTGCAGGGTGTTGGCGTCCCACGGCTGGATCGCGAGCGTGCGGGCTTCGGGAGTGGTGATGCCGGCCAGTTCCCGGATGCGCATGTGGGATCCATACACTTCCACAAGGACGTTCTCGACCAGGGCCGGGGAGGCTTTGCCGGTGCGCACGCCGGCAAACTCGTTCACGACCACCAGCTCGGTCTTGCTCATCTTGTCTTCAGCCTCTAGCAAAAAGTCGTCCAATGTCATAGATGCCTATAATATAGCAAATCGCAGCGGAACTGTATAGGGCGAACTTGCACACCCCCATTCAAAGGGGAATCAGATTTACGGGCTTCAATTTGCCACCAGCCTGACGATGGCAGCAGTGGCAGCGGGAACTGTTAGCTTGAATTGGCCGCCGCCCGATGGCGGTGAGAGGGGCGCCCAGGTTCCGTTCCACTTGCCATCATCCTTGATTACTGCGCCCCCAAGCATCCCCCCGGACCTGGCCTGGACATCGCCGTCCGGGGAGGTCAGACGCGTGATTTCTCCCCGCGCGAAGCCCTGTCCGGGCGCGAGGGTTGCCTCCGCATCGCGCCCGCCCGGGCCGTGCTCTTTGTTGATCAAGGTGACGTACAAGCTCCCGTCGGGGGCCAAGACAGCGTAGGCTCTGACATTGGGTAAACTCGTCCCGGAAGAGACGTTCACCGACACCAACCGGCCATTGCTTGCCAACGCGAACGCCTTCAGGGCATAGGCCAGCGGGCGCACGGCGAAACCTTCGGACGAGTTCCAGAAGACGGCATACTTCATCGGCGAGCGCGGTGTAATGCCCGGTGCGGTGCCGCCGGTATGGAAATTAACGCCAGCAGCGCCATGGGCCGCCCACCAGTAAAGGTAGTCCAACCCCCACAGCGCCGAGGCGAAGGCATCGCTCACGCCGGCCGCCCCTCCGTTCGAGAAGCTGTTGGCTTCCTCCAGCCGGCAGGGCAATCCGTTTGACCGGGCGGCGGGGACAAACTCATCATGGAACGTCTCATAAACCTTGAGAAGATCCGGCGACAGCAGCCTGTCGCACCCTGCCAGCGTATTGGTCACGTTGCGTCCACTCCGTGCAGGATACTCGTGCTGGGTGACCAGCACGACACGCCGGTCGCGTCCAAAGTCACGGGCAAACTGCCCGGCCCACGAAGCGTTCATGTGGGTGGTGTTCGGACCGCAAAACCTGGCCTCGGGAACATTCGTCGGCGCTGTTATGACGGCGACAAACCTGCCAAAAACTTCCCGGTAAGCGGCATAGTTTGTCGCCATCTTCTCCGGCTCATTGCCGAGGCTGAAACACGCTAAGACGGGGCTGTAATGGTCCATCACATACTTTGCGATTCCCGCATCCGCCTGCGGGTCGGCCCCTTTCATCCGCAAAGTGTAGATGACCTTAACGCCCGCAACCTTCGCAAATTCAAACAAGCTGTCAATGTCGGCCCTGCCGGGGACTGGCACCGTCTCCCGTTCAGCCGAATTACCCCCCACGCGCAGGCTCTTAACCCCCAGAGTGTGGAACATCTGGACCAGGGGCTTGTGTTGCGGGCTGAAGAAGTACTTCCCGTTGCTGCCCGGAAGGACCAGGGACATTTCATAGCTCAGCCCGCTGAAGTTGGACGATATGTCCGGCCCGGCCAGAGTTGGGTCAATCACGAGGGTGATCGGTGACTGCGCACAAGCTGATTGCAGCAAGAGCAAAACCGCGAGCAGGGCGAGAGACGGCAAGGGCTTCCTGAGCATCCGCGCGATTCTGCGCGTGATGCTGCTGTGGCCGATCCGAGCCGGGCTCTCCAGGAGAGCAGGTGTATGCAAGATGGAGGGTGATTCAATCATTGTGCGAAGAGTACTTGGAAGCGTTTGCCTGAGGCATCGGGGTGCTTCCCGATAAACCTCTCCCATTCCGGAGCATCGTAGGCGAGCGACGCCGCGCGCAATATCGGCAGAAAATCCGCATCGTGCCTGTCCTTGATCTGCTCGAAGGGCCATTTCGCGGCCGGGTTTTCCAAATACGGCAGCATAAATTCCAGCGCACGGCGGATGCTGCGTCCGTCAGGGGTGGCGAAATGCCACAGGTCCACACCTGCATGCTCGCCGAGCGTGGCGAGCTCAGCGAGCGCTTCCAGATTGAAGCGCGAATAGCTGAAGGAGGCTGTGCGGACGAGCTCGAGCGGCTGCCTGCCGTCCGGCTCAATCTGCACCGCGATGCGCCGCCGCTTGGCCTCTTCAAGAATGCGGCGCGCGAGATCATTGCGCCCCAAATACAAGGCGAGGCGGGCCGTTTGCACATCAAAGATCGTGCCGTGATTGTTTCTTGCGGCATGTTCATCCTGGCCGGCTTTGCTCGTAAGCAGCCAGTTGAGGAAGGCATCAATCCACGCGTCGAAGGCCTGCCGATCCGCCGCTGTCCAGGACTTCGCGCCCGCGAGCAAGCCGAGCGCGTCCGCGGCCTGGGCAATGGAGCGTGCCTCGATGATGCCGGTGCCGCGCCCGTCATTCTCTCCCTGCACGGCCTGGGCGAACTTGAAATGCGCATTCATTCGCGTGGAGGGGGTAATGAACCAGGCGCGCGCAAACGCTGCGGCGTGGGCCGCATAGATTTCGTTGGTGGTGAAACAAAATGCGAGCGCCAGCGTCTCGATGGAGTTGCCCATGAGCTTCACGCGCGGACCGTCATTGGCCTGCGCATCCCGGCTTTCCGGGTTCACCCTGCCATCATGCCGCACGTAGGGCAGCCCGGTGATCGTTTTCGGGTCCGGCCAGTAATACGGCGCCAGGCTCATGTAGTCATGCCGATCGCCGCTGGGCGGCAGCTTTGACTTCTCCGTCACCGACGGGGGCTTTATCCGCAAGGCTTCGTCTGCTTCCCCGACAAGATTCCTGACCGCTCTAGCCAGCGTCTTGTCGCCTCCCTGAAATCTCGCCCTCGCTTTGGCGAGCGAACCGGGTTTAGCCGCAAAGTAGCGTGGATCCGGATCAGCGGTGAAGATGAACCGCCGGGCGTTTTCATTAGGAACCGTCTGGTCCGCATCGGCGTGCTTGTAGGAGATGATCTGATCTGGAGATGCAGCGGTGAGCAGGCGACCACACCAAAGACCGCTGCCCAGGAGCCAGGCGATGAATAGGAGCCGGTATCGTGTCTTCCAAAATCCGGGAAGGTTCATAAGGCTCCCAGAGACTACTTGCACCAGGGTGAATTCCCTGGCATCGCGCCGCGCCACTCCTGGTTCCATTGCGCCATGAGGATCCATGGTTCAATTAATGCATGGCTGCAGCATTTCCAGGATTCCGGCTTTCGAGCCACAAGATGGGCTGGGTGATCGCCATATTGCGGCGAACTTCGGCGTCGGTTGGGTCGGGCGGCAACTTCTTCCAGAGGTCCAGATACCGCTGATCAGCGAAAGCCAGGCCACCGAACAGCAAGCAAGGCTGGCGCGACGGCCAATGCTCCCATGCCTGCACGTCGGGCTTGAGCGGCCACTTCGACTTGTCGGCCAGAAAGGGGTAAAGATAGGCGATCGCTTTGCGGATGCCGCGACCGTCGGGAAGGCTGAAATCCCAAAGGCTATCGTCCGGCGTCGAGAGCACCTGGCAAAGCGTGACCATGTTGTCGAGTTGGAAGATTGAATAAGCGTAGGGCTTGGTGCGCTTGAGCTCGAGCGGGAAGCTGCCATCCGCCGCCATCTGGCCCGGGACGAAAACCTCCTTAAACTGCCGCCGGCATTCAGCCAGCTTAGCCTCGTCGCCTGTGAAACGGGCAAAGCTAGCCAGCTGAAGGAAATACGCGACCGCGTGGTTGTTCTTCGCCGCCGCTTCTTCCCTCCCGTTCTTGCTCGTCACCATCCATCCGGACAAATCGGCAAACCACGTCTTCAAACCCGCCAGGATTTCCGGCGTGAACGACGGTGACCGCTCCATGGCCGTGATGGCCGGTGGAATCTCGGCCAGGTGCAAAGCGTCAATGATCCCGTAGCTGCGCCCGGGGGACCGACCGGGAATGGCCTGCGCATATTCCAGGTGGGGATTCATCCTCGTCGCCGGATCGAGGAAGAAAACCCGCAACAACTGCACCGCCTTCCGGGGGTAGCGCTCCTCACCCGTTAGCCTATATCCCGCCCCCAGCGCCGCCACGGCATCGCGCAGGTCGCGCATCGCCATGCGATGCTGCTGGAAGTTCCCCGGATTCGATTCGCCATCGCGCTGAATGTAAGGCAGTCCGCCGGTCTTCGCCGGGTTGGGCCACCAGTAGTCGGCGTTCGAGCTGAAATCGTTCGACCCGCCCTGGCTCTGCTCAGCGCGAAACTTCGTGATGGTGATAGGGACAAGCTCCATCGCGACGCTGGCTGCTTTCAGGATCCGTCCGCGGTCGAGTTCCCCGATGCTGATTCCGGGCTGACCGTCCAACTTCGCAGCCTTGGGACTGGCAAACACTGTGGTGTTTGACACCCTCAGAAACTGTGTTTCCAAGCCTTCGCTCGCCACGCTGATCACGGCCTGCCTGGGCGAAAGCTCAACCCCGATTTGCGCACGGCCGTTCACGAGCTGCACCACCCGCGAGCCGTTCGCCGTCCCGAGGTTATCGAGCAATCGTCCGTCGCCCGCGACACCGAACCGCACCAGATTCGCCGCGTCCAGGCACGGCACCCCAGCCGCATCGAACACCCGCGCCTCGACGGTTACGACGCGGTTGCTCTGAGCAATCTCCCGAAGCGTTAGCCGTGCCGGCTTCCCCCAGCCGGCCGTTTGATATGTCACCTGGATCTCATCAGCGAGCTGGACGGCGCCACTGCGGCCCACGGCGCGGAGCGTGTTTGTGCCTTCCCTGAAGTTGACAAGCCAATGCAAGCCGGCTGCCGGATAGTTGGTCAGATTGCGCGGCTTGACGCCTGCGGAGACGCCATTAACAAACAGTTCCACCTCCCCGCAGTTGGAGAACACCTTGACCATCTTCTGATCGGACGGCTTCCCCCAACGCACCGGCCAGGTGTGGCCGTAGATATGGACCATTGGCTTCACGGCCCAGTAGCTTTGAAAGACGTAGTAGCTTTCTTTGGGGGTGCCGTCGCGCTCAACCACCCCTTTCTGGTTCACGCGCGGGATCGGATTCTCCGGACGCAACGGCGTGGCGAAGTCCTTGAAAATCCACTGCGCGCTGCCGGTCAGATGGGGCATCTGCTCCTGTTCCTTCAAATGCCAGTCGAACAGGTTGACCATGTAGCTCTCCGACCAGTCACCATCCCTCGACGCCCGCGCCTTGCCGCCGTTTGACTTGTAGGCTTTGCCGAGTTCCGCTGTGCCCTCGCCGGTCGCCACCTGCCCGATGAACTTCTCCGGGTCTTCAGCATGCCGCCCTGCGTGGCTGTCGCCACCCCACTCCGCGTGGAAAAAGCGCCTGTTGTCCTTGATTGCCTTCTCGACCGAGGCGCGATACTCCGCGTAGCGGCCAGAATACCATCCTGCCCAGATGCTCGGGGAATACACGTCCACGATGTCCTTGCAGAAGTCGCATCGACGGATGACGGTCTTGCGAGAAGGATCGAGTTTATGAGCCAGTGCGTTTTGCTCGGTCATAAATGCACGAACTCCCGCCTTATCATAAACCGGAAAATCCCCCTCCCAGTCATTTTCATTTCCAAGTCCCCAAAGGATGATGGACGGATGGTTGTAGTGCTGGTCTATCATGTGGGAGAGCAAGTCGCGGCACTCCTGCTTATAGCTATCCCCGCCGATGCCGCCTCTACACCATGGCTCCTCTTCCCAGGCTAGAATTCCGAGTTCGTCGCAAAGATCCAGAACCAAGGGGGCCTGCTGGTAGTGACCGAGACGGATAAAGTTAACCCCCATCTCTTTCATGGACTGCAGGGTTTTTCTGACCACATCATCTGGCACAGCCGCAGCGACGCCGGCATGGTCTTCGTGATAGTGCGTGCCCCGAAGAAGTAGGCGTTCTCCGTTTAGCTTAAAAGGTCCGTGATCCACCCACTCGAAGGAGCGGACGCCAAAACGTCCAGCTACATCCTCATCACCTTGAGGAGATTTAAGAGTGAGCGAATAGTTGTAGAGGGAAGGGGATTTTGGAGACCAAAGCGAAGGAGTTGCTATCGCGAATTCTTCCAGTTCTTTTTCCCCGTCCCACGGGTCGATTTTGATTTCTTTGGTGTGGATTACTTTTCCCTGGGGATCCGTGATCGTGAGGACAAGCTGGAGGGATTCCTTCGCTCCAATTGGGTTGTAAAGCCGTGCCCTGACCTTGACGTTGGCTTGGCCAGATGTTTCCAGTTTTGGTTCGAGGTGGACCCTTTCAATGGAGATTTCGGGAACGTAGTCGAGATAGACATGCCTATAGATGCCGCCGTAACGGTTAAAATCGCTGAGGTCTGACGGGACGGTTTCAGCACTTCGGGAATTATCGCACCGCACTGCCAAGGGAACCAGCCCCTTGTAGTCTGGATTGGCCAAAGCCTTTGCCACGGCATCGGTGATATCGACTGTCCATTCGTCGTAGCCACCGACATGGCTTGCAACCTTTTCTAAACCTACATAAACCTCCGACGACTGTCCCGCCCCGTTAAAGTGAAGAAGGGTGCGGCCGTTGATGTAGGGATTGGATACTTTGAGGCGTGTACGATACCAGCCTGGTCCCTGATAGTAGCGCACATCCGGATCAACAGAGTCGCGCCCGTTGAAGCAGTGTGGAAGAGTAACCTGCTTCCATGGGACATTATCCGTGGCTTTGTCACCCCTCCAGACTTCCCAGATGCTGCCGAGGGAACCCTGATAGTATTCCCATCCTTGGTCAAGAACCTGACGGTTTTGTGTGTGTCCGACAGAGGTAAAAACCAACACGGCTCCTAGAAATAGGAGCCGTGTGAAATAAGTGCTGTTTTTGGAGTTCAAGAGGATTTTGGGGTGATGGAACTGGCTGGCGGCTTGTTGCCTTGCCATCCCTTCTGCCATTGTTCCATTAGGCTTTTCACCAATTCTGCATATTCAGGCTTCTTGGCAAGACTGTAGTTTTCCTGCGGATCCGTCTTATGATCGTAGAGTTCGACGGCATCTACTTTGGTGTGATCGTTTCTGTCAACCCAGACCGTAAAACGGTACCGATCAGTTCGCATCGTGTAGCCCATGACATCGAACCCGGATCCGGTCTTGCCCCCCTTTCGCGGATACTGGCTGAAAGCAGCCGTTTTCCAAGGAAGGTTTGGATTGTCAATTAGGGGCTTGAAGCTGGTGCCTTCCAGATGGCTAGGAAGTGGCAACCCTGCAAGTTCCGAGAGAGTGGGATAGATGTCGACAAACTCGACGAGTGCGTCGCTGTGCTCCCCAGGGTTTTTCATCCCGGGAACCGATAGAATAAGGGGTGCGTTCACATCGTTTTCTACATTGGAATGTTTGCCCCATGCTGAATGCTCTCCGAGTTTCCATCCGTGGTCACCCCAGAGAATGACGATGGTGTTTTTGTCTAGGCCAAGGGTTTTCAACTCCTCCATGACCTTTCCAATCTGGGCATCGGTATAACTCACGCCTGCAAAGTAAGCCTGCTTGAGTTTGTGCTGGATCTCTGGAGGTATGGGGCCGGAAGGGGGGACACCCTTGTATGCACGTACCTCTCCGTCATTGGGAAGCACGGCATAGGAGGGGGCGTCGACAGGAAGGAACTGGTTGGGAGCAAGATCGATTTTTGCAGGGTCGTAGAGATCCCAGTACTTTTTGGGGGAGACCCAGGGCAGGTGAGGTTTGATGAATCCGACGGCCAGAAAGAAGGGTTCCTTTTTCTTGGCGAGATCCTGAAGTGTCTTCACAGCAAGATCCGCAACCTTACCATCAGTGAAGGTGTTGTCGGGCACATCGGCACACTCGTAGATCGGACCTCTGGAATTCGCCTTGCCTCCCTCGTCAGCCGCTCCTTTTCCACCTTTTGATTTACCCTTTTTTTTGCCTTTGGGCTTCTCGGTTGGGTTGGAATTAACTGCAGGATTGGTATTTGGCAGAGCGTATGACGAGGCTTCTGCCCCGGCATTTTCCTTCTTATTCCAAGCTACCGCATCCGGTTCACCCTGAACGTTTTCATTCTTCCCGACTCGGGCTGCATCCTCCGGAAGGGCATAGATATCAGCCTTGGGCACCTGCCAAGGCACTGACCATGATGCCGGATCGTCAAGGCTTCCGTGGAATATCTTACCCATTCCCTGGACAAAATAGCCGTTGTTCTTGAAGTTTTGCATAAGCGTTGTGACATTTGGAAGCGCCTTGCGGAAGTGGGTTACCAGATCCCAGACCTGATCGGTGTCGGGGCGCGTGCCGGTTAGCAGAGAAGAGCGGGAGGGTGAGCAGACGGCCTGCTGACAGTAGGCGTGATTGAAAACAATGCCGTTACTGGCCAGAGCATCAATATTCGGGCTATGGATGTAATCCTTGCCGTAGCATCCCAGTTCGGGTCGCATATCATCACATGCAATGAACAAAATATTCGGCCTTTGCGTATCTGACGCGGATGAGCTTGGCGTTGAATTCGTATCTGCAGACCATGTCGCGGATAACGGCGAAAGCAACATCGCTGCTGCCAGAATCATTTTATGTCTTTTGTTCATTATGGTGTGGTGTATGTCGAATTGTGTGGGTTGGGGGATGATCCGGTGAATTATGACTTGATGGAGGTGGAAGAGATCGGCGGCATATTGCCTTTCCAACCTTTTTTCCACTGCTCCATGAGTGAGGCGACAAGCTCCTTGTTGGCGGGATCCTTGGCGATGTTAGTGTTTTCCTGTGGGTCGGTCTTGTGATCGTAGAGTTCGATGGAATCAATATTGGAGTGGTCATCCTCATGAACCCAGACAGTGAAGCGGTATCGGTCGGTGCGCATGGAGTAGCCCATCAGATCAGCGCCATGCGTGGCCTCATGACTTCGAGGGTATTGACTGAAAGCCGCCTGTTTCCAAGGAAGTGAAGGATTTTCAAGCAAAGGTTTGAAACTAGTCCCTTCTAGATGTCCGGGCAGCGGAAGCCCGGCAAGATCAGAAAGGGTCGGATAAAGATCAACCAGTTCCACCAGAGCGTCCGAGTGACTTCCGGCAGCCTTCATTCCCGGAATCGAGACGATCAGCGGAATGTTCGCATCATTCTCAACATTGGAGTGCTTAGCCCAGGCGTCATGCTCGCCGAGTTTCCATCCATTGTCCCCCCAAAGCATCACGATAGTATCCTTGTCGAGACCGAGTTTTTTCAGTTCGGCAAGTACTTTGCCGACCTGGGCATCTGAGTAGCTGACGCCGGCGAAATAACCATGCCTGAGATCACGGGCTAGATCATCCGGAAGATGTCCCGTCGGGATGCCATGATACATCCGTAGTTCATCACCTTCGAGAACGGCATATTCAGGTGAATCTTTTGCCCGGAATGGATTTGGAGCTAGGGCGATTGTTTGAGGATCATAGAGATCCCAGTATTTTTTGGGGGCTACGAACGGGAGATGAGGTTTGACGAAACCAACTGCCAGAACAAAGGGTTCTTTTTTTCCGGCAATTTCACGAAGGGCCTTAATGGCAAGATCGCATACTTTGCCGTCGGTGAAAGTGTTGTCTGGAACGTCAGCCCCTTCAAAGGCGGGACCGCGGGTGTTAAGTCTGTTGGGAGCGATCTCTCCCGCGGCATAGGGTTCCTTTTCACCTGGAGAAGATTTTTTACTCTCGCCATCACCATCCGGTTCCCCTGCCGGTTTGTGGTTGTTCAACTCGACATTCTCTGGGAGAGCATAGACGGGCGCCTTAGGGTTCACCCAAGGAATCGACCAGGAGCCAGGATCATTGAAGCCACCGTGAAACACCTTGCCCATACCCTGCACGAAGTAGCCGTTGTTTTTGAAATTTTGAAGGAGGGTGACGACGTCGGGGAGTGCTTTCCGGAAGTGGGTTTTGAGATCCCACACTTTGGTCGTGTCGGGCCGGGTTCCGGTCAGAAAGCTTGATCGTGAGGGCGAACAGACAGCCTCTTGGCAGTAGGCGTGATTAAAGACGATTCCGCGCGACGCAATGCCGTCGATATTGGGACTCTTGATGTAGTCCTTTCCGTAGCAACCGAGTTCTGGACGGAGGTCATCCATAACGAAAAGAAGAACATTTGGTTTTTTTGTGTCCGATTGTTGGGCTTGCAGCGAAAAACCCGCGAGGGACAAAAATAGCAAGGTTAGTATTTGTGAGAGGAACGATCGTTTCATGATGAATTTGAGCGAATACTCTGATTTATAGGTGGGGGGAGATGTTGAGTGTAAAGGAGCCTACTCGTCGGGAGAATTGGCATTTTCACTGGAATTATCCATGACTGCTCCATTGGTATCCCCCTTGTTTTTTCCCTTCATTTTGGCAGCCTTTTCCTTCTTTCTCTGTTTTTTTGCATCCCGGTTGGCATGCCTTCCGGACCCGTCTCCCGGATCCACGATCCCACCAGCCGGGTTTAGCTGATCCAGAACGCCCTGAAGATACTTACGCTCGTTGTTGGCGACTTCATCCTTGGTGTCCGCAGGAACCTTAATCTCGGCGTAAGGTGCATTGCTCATGTTGAACAACTCGTTCGCTTCATTAAGTTTCCAGTTCAGGTCACGATCATACCAGTGACGACCCAGTTCGACAAAGATCCAATCCCTAGGCCAGCCGGTATCCTTTCCCAGAAGTTGCGGCGCAAACCCTTTGCCGTCAACAACGAGTGATGGTGGCAGTTGTGCTCCAACGATGTCTGAAAAGGTCGGGAAAAAGTCGGTGAGATTGATGAGGTTTTTTGAAATCCTGTCCGCTGGTATCTTACCTGGCCAAGAAGCAATGCAGGGAACCAGAGCCCCGCATTCCAGCATCGTCGCCTTTTGACCGGAGAGGGCTTTTCCGTGAACGGTGGAACGTGCTGCGTTCTGTGCAGCCGTTCCGTTGTCGCCCGCAAAAACTATAAGGGTGTTGTCGCGGAGATGAAGCCTGTCAAGTTCCGCCACCAGTTGCCCCACTAATTTGTCCATGTAGGTGATGTTGTCCGCATACAGATCCTTGCTGTCGGGAGCGCTGTCGGGGGTCGGCAGAATCTGCTCATGGACGTGGGCCATTGCGTAGTAAAGATAAAAGGGTTTGTCCCTGTTGGTGTTGATGAAGTTGAAAACAAATTTCTGCATCGTGTCGGGCAGATACTCCTTGTCCTTTAAAGGAATCTGCTTCCCATTCAGTGTATAGAACTTATTCCCATCCTGAGTGTTCCAGTACTTTCCGCTTCCTTGGAAGCGAAGGTATTCATCAAAACCCCAGTCACTGGGCTGGAGGGGAAGTTGGCTCCACTTTCCACACATGGCCGTGGCATAACCGGCCCCTTTCATTACCTTCGGCATCATCGTTTCATTCGCCGGTTTGAGGAGGGGACCGCTGTCGTTGCTGGTCATTCCAGTGTGATAGGCATATCGCCCCGTCATCAGTAACGCCCGTGAAGGGCCGCAAAGGGGGCTGGCATAACAGTGTTCAAAGATTGTGCCGCTTTTGGCCAGCGCATCAATATTCGGAGTCTTAAAAAGGTCCGCGCCGTAACAGCTCACATTTCCAATCCCGAGGTCGTCGGCCAGGATGAAAATAATGTTAGGCTTGTCAGCGGGTTTGGCATCACTCGGAGTGGATTCTCCGAAAGAATGGACGGCCAGCGATGCAATAAGAGCTAGAGCCAATGGGGGGGCTTTGGGGGACATCAGCAGTTTTTATAGGGTTGACCCAACAAAACACCTATTGCGAGGAAAAGTTGCAAATAATTTTTACAGCATCGACAGAAAACCGTAAGCGGAACATTTATTTAACGATGAATCTCTTCCACATTATAATTATTTTTTGCATTGCAAGCCTGCCTTACCTCCCTGCCCAATCCCCCAATCCAGCTTCCTCAGGGACTGTATCCCCAGCAACTGCCGTGGTGTCTTCACCGGTTGCATCATCGCAGGTCGTACCCCAGCCGTCAGCGACACCGCAGGATATCACCCCACTGAGTATACCTGGGAGCGAGCCATTTGTATTTAGAACAATCGGCGGCGCGGAGTTGCGCCTCCATGTGGTGAAGCCCAAGGATTGGAATCCTTCTGCCAAACTTCCCTGCCTGATTTCATTTTTCGGTGGGGGTTGGGTAAACGGAAGTCCGGAAAAGTCCATCGATTGGGCAAGATGGGCCGCTGATCATGGCATCATCGGAGTAGCCCCGGATTATCGGACGCGTGCCCGCTACAAAGGCACTCCTGAGCAATGCGTTTCGGATGGTCGAGCAGCGGTTCGCTGGGTACAGAACCATGCCGCCGAACTCGGAGTCGATCCGGCCAGAATCATATGCGCGGGAGGCTCCGCCGGCGGGCATGTGGCAGCGTGGACGGCAATACCCGGCAAGGGGCCTGGAGCGGATGATCCAGGAGCACCTGATCCCCTTCCTGTCGCGCTGGTCTTGTTCAATCCCGTCACTGACACCAAGGATTCAGGTTACGGTGGGACCAAGCGGTTCGATGGATCCGCGGAGCGGGCACTTGCATGCTCCGTCCCAGATCGGATGCCCTCCAGGATGCCTCCCATGATTGTGTTCCATGCTACGGCAGATCAGACAGTTCACTACAAAAACTCGACTGATTTTCGCGATAAGTTGGTTTCCTCAGGCAATAGATGCGAGCTGATCACCTTTCAGGGACTCGGCCACAGTTACTATTCCAGTAAGTATGGAGCGGAGGGGGCGGCGGCAAAGCTCAAGACCAAAGAGGAAATGGGAAAGTTCCTAGGAAGCTTGGGACTTATCAAATCGGGAGCAACGGACTAATCGGATAAACCATGCTCCGCGAAGTGACCGGGTAATCATGAATCCGGCGACCGCCCTGCATGGAGGGTCGGCAGCCAGGCATTGCCGGTCATGACAAGAAGACAGAGCATATTGATGGAATCATTGTAGTAGTTGCCCCTACTCTGCGCCGCAAACTGGAACGTGGAGTCAAGCCATGGACGGTTGGTTCCAGACATGGCTGCCACGCCTGTGGGTGAGATAAAGCAAGAGTTTTCTCCTTCCGTATTGGGTAGGCTCTTTCCATTAAGATGGTAGCCGTCTTTGAACTCCCTTGGATACTGGTGCAGGGAGGTAATCCACTTCATGAATGGAGTGAGGATTTCAGATGCTCGGGGATCCTGTAGATAGGAGGCGGCCCAGCCAATGCGCCAGGGTACCCTGCAGGAATTATAGCTGAATGAACCATCATAACTGCTTTCGAGAAATTTTGCCTTAACCGGCTTCCAACCCTCCCCATCCAGGACCGCGAAGTCTGGAAACAGTCCGGTTGATTTGGCAGAGTTCGACTGTAGATCCCGGATGATGGAGTAACCCTTGGCTTCAACTTTTGTCCAGAGTTCGTCGCCGCTTGCTTCATAAAAAGCGCGCAGGTGAGTCGGCATGAAATCGGAAAGACGAATCTGGCCCGGTTCATCGTTCCAATCTCCCAAACGTATGGAGTAATCGGGACGGACTAGGCTCCTTTCGATCTCACGAATGAGTCCCGTGGCTTCTGCGAGATAAGAGGGATCCCCCCACTGATCGTGGGCAAGAAGAAGGGCAAAGGCCATGTCCATATCGCCATCGGTGGCGCAATCGTCCCGGTGAGCTATCTCCTCCGTTGATACCCGCCAGCACATCAGCGATGGGTTTATATCTGAGGGAAATCGCCTGCGGAAGCGATCCAGGCCGTCAAAAAGCTTTTTAGCCTCCGGATCCGCGCCTGCCATGTAGGCGGTGATTATCATTCCATAGCCCATGGCCTCCGAGACGGTGCGGTTGTGAGAGTCATACTTGATTTTGTAGTCACCTTTCACCGTTACGGACGGCACAAGATACTTCCCTTTCCAATACCTGTAATAATCACCGACCGCTTGGTTGAGTTGATCTGGTGATCTGCAGCCAGGTAGAACTCCATGGAAGGAAAAGTGGCCGTTCTGGGGGAACGGCTTTAGTGCATTTGCTGCCTTAGAATCAGGGATCTTTTCGCCCGCGAATGTTTTGGACAATAAGTAGAACCCGCTAAAGAGGCAGACTATTATCGCCAAACAAGGGAGCAGTCCTGGTGAGTGTATTGGACTGGATTGCTTCAAAGTCATCAACTGAAAGAGACTTGGACGGATGCCAGACCATCTGCAAGGAGCGAATTTCAGCGCGTAATGCTCAAACTGGCCTAAAAGTTGCTTGCCTAAAATCGATACTCTCCCTCCTCTGTAGGAATGTCAGCAATGGAGCTAGTTGCGGGCTTGGCCCAGCAGCAAACACTTTCACCACAGATGCAGCAAAGTCTGCAGTTGCTGCAGGCACCCGTTGCAGAACTTAGGCAGCTTGTTTCTACCGAAATGGCTTCAAACCCAATGCTTGAGGAAGAATCCCCCTCGGCAGAGAACCTTGACCCGTTACCGCGGGAGAAGCGTCTGGTTGAAGAAATCCGCACTCTTCAAGAGGAGTGGAGAGACTATATGCCGCAATCGGGGTTGTCAGGAGGATACACTCTGGAGGATCAGGAACGCAGGCAGTCCCTCTTTGATTCCCTCACGACTCACACAACTCTTAGAGATTTTATCGTCTCTCAGGCAGCCGGGTTTTCAAGCAAAGAAAGGGACGTCGTTGATGTCATCGCCGGGAATCTTGATCAGGATGGTTATTTGAGAGCATCCTCCCTGGATCTTGCTGCTGAGGCGGGAGTTTCCGAGCATTTTCTGGAAACGTGTCTGGAAAGAGTAAGATCGTTCGACCCCCCCGGCGTCGCCGCAAAGGATTTGGCTGACTGCCTGCTGCTACAGCTTTCCCGACTTGGTGAGGGGAACGGTCTGTCGGCTCGCCTGCTTAGGCATCATCTTCCCCAGTTAGCCCGTCACCGTTATGATGAAATCTCTCGGGCCTTACGCGTTCCGGTTTCCGATATAACGGACGCCGCCAAACAGATTGCGACATTGGAGCCCAAGCCGGGCCGACCTTTTGCTGTAACAGACGAGATGGGCGTGATTCCCGATTTGATCGTGATCCCGCAGGGGGACGGTTTCCTTGTGCGTCTCAATGAAGAGGATCTTCCGAGGCTGCGAATCAGTCAGCAATACAAGGAACTACTTGCCGAACGGGGTGACAATGAGGAACTGCTGCTCTATCTGCGTGATAAAATCAAGGGAGCCCGTGTCTTCCTTCGCAGCCTTCAGCAGCGTCAGCAGACCCTTTTGGCAATCGGAAACGAGATTGTGAAGCGGCAAGAGGGATTTTTTCATAACGGGGCCGCAGCCCTGAAACCGCTAATCATGTCACAGGTGGCAGAAGTTGTTGGGTTGCACGTCACCACGGTGAGTCGTGCGGTTTCTGGAAAGTACATGGAAACCCCGCAAGGACTTCTTGAAATGAAATATTTTTTCACGCCAGGATTCCAAAATTCAGACGGGACTTCGGTCAGCAATGAATCCGTCAAAGATGCGATCCGCGATCTAGTCGAAAACGAATCTCCTCGATCTCCACTCAGCGATCAAGAAATAGTATCCCTATTGGGGGAGCGGGGACTCAAGGTGGCTCGTAGGACCATTGCCAAATACCGTGACCAGCTCGGGATTCTTCCCAGTCACTTGCGTAAGTGCACATGATTGGGAAGTAATTCGTCAGCTCCTTGCTCGATTATGCAACGGGGAAGAGAGTCATCCAGTGTGAGTTGTGAAGATGGCCTCGTTAGTCGATTCCATTAGAAAATGATGACCAGAAGTTCTAATTAACTAGCCGTGCTGCAGGTGTGTGTGTTCTTCCACCTTCGGAGGAAAACTTGAAAAAATGGCATTCTACGTGTCGGCAATCTCTGATCTCATGACAATCCGAGTTTTGCTTATCGCGAGGATTGTGTCGGATCTGGCTCTCCTGATTAAAGAATGATCATTTTTTTCGCCGTTCCAGCATTCGGAAAGCATGGCAAGCCGATCCCAAAAGGGATGCCTCGTCGTTAAGCACGACTTGAACAGGCATGGTTTCCAGCAGGGGGCGCAGTCGTCCCTTATTGAGAAAACTTTCCAGAAATATGGGTTGTTTCAAAAGCGGCAATATTTTGGGGGGAATGCCACCCGCAAGGAAAACACCTCCGATCGCCATGGTTTTGAGGGCCATATTGGATGATTCTGCCCCAAGTGCTCGTAAAAAGAGATCCATGGTAGATCGGCATAAGTTGCAGGATTCTTCAGAGGCATGACGATCGATCACGGCTGCTGCATCGCCTTCCATTATTTCCCGGGCTATGGATTCCTTCTCTACTCCACGTCCAGTATCGCGTAAAAAACGGTAAATATTGGCTATGCCCATTCCAGAAACGACCCTCTCGAAACTGACACGACCAAATTCCCGACTTAGGTAAATCAATAGCTCGGTCTGTAACTCATCTGCAGGTGCAAAATCGGCGTGACCTCCTTCACATGGCCACGGTGTGTGCCGAGATCCGTCCCAAAAAAGACCGGCCTCTCCCAGTCCCGTGCCTGGTGCGATCACGCACTGGTTACCAAGTTTGGGACCGGCACCCCCCTGGATCAGTTCCAGATCTGCTTGGCGGAGAGCAGAGAGTCCATAGGCGGTTGACTCAAGGTCATTGAGTACGGCGACGTGGGGAACTCCCAGTAGAAGAGGAAGCGCGGCGATGTCAATTTTCCAACCGAGGTTGCTAGCAATAACAACTCCTTCAATGTTGGGCCCGGGAACCCCAAAACATGCTGCCCTTATGGGGTAATCCAGAGGTAGGGCATTTAAAAACAAAAGCACCATTTCCTCGAGGGAATGGTGATCGGAGCATTTGAACTTCTGTGAATGCAGTCGGGTCATTTCCGAGTCGCCTCGGAAGATTGCGACTCGGAAATTTGTCCCTCCCAGATCTCCGGCCAGTATCAGGGGAGGGGAGTCCAGCATCAAAGTAAAACTAGAGGCGGATCACCCTTGCCGAGGAGATATCGTCGTCAGAAGTTACCTGGGCGAGCAACGCCTCATCTGGAGCAGAATCAAGATTGAGAAAAGTGAGGGCCTGTCCTCCGACCTCGTTACGGCTGAGTGACATCCCGGCGATGTTCACCTTGTTTGCCCCTAAGAGGGTTCCCAAGTGTCCGACGATTCCTGGACGGTCGCGGTTTTCCAGAAGCAGAACGGTGCCGGACGGAACGCCTTCCACAAAATGCCCGTTGACCGTGACGATGCGCGGTTTAGAGCCATAGAGGGTGCCTCCAACCGATGCCGAATGCCCGTCCTGTCCGATGGAAGCCTCTATCAAGTCGGTGAATTCACCTGCCTCGCTTTGACGGGTTTCAATTACTTCGAGCCCAAGGTTGCGTAGAATTGCGGGAGCGTTTACCGGGTTGACCTCATTTCCGTGGATGTGACGGAGATATCCGGTGATCAAGGCGCGGGTGACGGCCGTAAGATCAAGATCAACAACTCGCCCGCTGTAGCGTATGGACAGCTTTTCAGCTCTCTTAGGGGCTATCTGTGCGAGGAAAAGACCAAGTTTACCACCGAGATCAATCCAAGGCCCAAGAGAGGAGAGGGTCTTGGCGTCAATGTTGGGCATGTTCACTGAGTTGCGGATCTCGCCTTGAAGTAGAGCAGCCCTAACGGCTTCAGCAATTTCAATCCCAACAAGTTCCTGGGCCTCGGCGGTAGATGCGCCGAGGTGAGGGGTTAGAACGAGATTTTCAAGTGAGCGGGGTGACCAGTCCGCCGCAGGTGGTTCCACCTCAAAGACGTCGAGGGCCGCCGCGGCGATACGTCCACTCTGGAGACCCTCGGCAAGGACTACTTCGTCAATGAGCCCCCCTCTCGCACAGTTGATGATGCGCACGCCCTTCTTTAAAAGAGGAAGCTGCTTGGCGCCGATCATGTGCTTGGTCTCATCGGTCAGGGGCATGTGCACGGTTATGAAATCGGCACGGGGGAGAATGTCGTCAATCTTATCCACAACCTCAACCTGAAGGGAGCGCGCCTTGCTAGCAGAGATGTAGGGATCATAGGCCAGCACCTTCATTCCGAAGGCGATAGCGCGGCGGGCAACCTCAGTGCCGATACGGCCCATTCCAAGGATTGCGAGGGTTTTGTCGTAGAGTTCCACTCCTTCGAATTTTTTTCTGTCCCACTTTCCTGACTTCATGCTGGCGCTGGCCTGAGGGATGTTTCGTGCGATTGCTAGCATTAGCGAGAAAGCATGCTCAGCTGTGGAAATGGTATTTCCACCGGGAGCATTCATGACGATGACACCGTGTTTGGTGGCGGCATCCACATCGACATTGTCAATGCCGACACCGGCGCGACCCACTACTTTCAAGTTCTTTGCAGCTTCAAAAACCGCTGAGGTCACCTTGGTCTGACTCCTGACGACAAGCCCTGAAAACTCCGGGATGATTTTGATCAGCTCATCTTCCTTGAGTCCGGTCTTCACGACGACCTCGACAACTCCCCCCTCCGCCAGCGCTTCAATTCCGCGTGATGAAACGGGATCGGCTACGAAAACTTTTGGTATGGTGCTCATGATCGTGATGGTGATTTCTGAATGGGTTATTGAATCCAAGGAAAGCATTTTCCTTGGGGAGTGTTGAGTTGAAGGTATAGGAGTTACTAGGACTTCATGCGTATCGCAAACCGTAAACTAAAAATTTATGGCTTATTGTCCACCGAGACTTTAGAAAGGTTAACCTCCGCCTACATTGGCCTCTTCCACTTTCCGCAATATTTAAATCATTCCACCTGTGATGGATCCAAGACAATACCAGCCAATAGACTCACCCGACCTTGAAGAAACAGATGGACGCCGCTCTGAAGAAAACGGGAGCCAATCCGTGGGTGAAGGAGTTGATGGCTCGGCTTCTGTTCCTTCCCATTCTGGACTTCGCCGACGCAGGAGAGGATCTAAAAGCACATCAGGACTGCTCGAAAAAATAGGAGGGAGCCGTCATAAAAAGCATCGAAGCAGCTCTAGCAGGAGAAACCGGAATATAAAACAACGTGCTCAAGCAATCCTGATCTTCTCATGTTTCCTCCTGAGTGTTTTTGGAGCCGCTTTCGCTGGATTTGTTTACGGACAGAAGGCCAAGCCTATCAAGAAGGACGACGATGCGGTTCTAGAACATAGACAGGTCTTTCCAACGCCCGAGTCCGAGGACCTGCTTAATGCCGCATTCAAGGCGCTGCAGGATGGAAAATTCAGGGAAGCATTTCTGAACTTTCAAAAAGTTGAGGATCTCCAACCTGGCTTGTTTGGAATCGATTATCTTGTAGCGATGTCCTCAATGAAAGAGGGAGAGTTGCTACTGGCCGAAGAGTCTGCCCGTCGAGCGATCTCTAAAAATGAAATGGCGGGGCAGGCCCAGATCCTACTTGATCTTATAACCCTTGCCAAAGCCAAGGCCTCTTCGGGTGCGGGGGAGGGGCCTCATTTTGGTAATCCTGCGGATTTGGCTGAAAAAGACATGAAAAGCTTTGCCGCCGACAACCCTGCGGATTCCGCAATTTATTGTCTATGGGGAGATCTAAAGCGTACCCAAGGAGCCTATCAAACGGCCTCTGATCTTCTTCATAAAGGGGTTGTGCGCTCCGATCCTCAAGCCAGTGGATTGGTGCTCTCAACAAAGGAGCATCTCGCGAGGCTTCAGGCCTCACCCTCCAAGCAGGTGCCTTCACTTTCCGAGCTCACTTCCATGAACGGAGAGCAGGCGATGGGTGCCGCATTGACCGCCCTTCAGCACAAGCAACCGGCGGATGCGCTGCATTTTCTTGAACGAGCCCGAGATGTCTATCCTTCGCCGATCTTTCTCTTTCTTTTGCAGGACCCAGCATTCGATGAATTTCGCAATGATCCGCAGCTTAGCCTTTTCTTCAAAAAATAATCCTCTCTTGAGGAAGGAAAAATATCCTTAGCTAGGCTGAGCCTCTGTCGTGAACCTTGCATCGTCGGACCTACAACATTTTACAAAAGACGCAAATTTGAAGCTTGCATGCAGTGAGACGGGTCTTTTTTATCAAAGCCCGTTTTTAACGGGCGAATTTTTGATACAATGCTTTTTTCTCTGCCAATGATAGCCAGCGCCGCCCTTTCGGCCGAGACCCCATCATTCATGCAGGAGTCATTCCTGTCATGGCTTACCAACTCAATTATCGTAACGGTCATTGTAGTGGGTCTGATCTTATGGATCGTCCGAACCTGCACGCGCAACATGCAGGTCATCCCTGGAGCAGGTCAGAATTTTTTGGAGGCCGTCGTCGAGGGTTTTCATGATGCCACTGAAAGTATTTTGGGTGACAAAATGGCAACCAAGGCCTTTCCACTGCTCGGCTCTCTCTTTATTTTCATTCTCATGGCTAACTGGTTTGGGCTCCTGCCCGGTGTTGGTTCCATAGGATGGGGTGAGAAGGATGGCCTATTCTCTCTCAATGAGATCGAGACCCCACTTCTGAGGGGACCCACGGCCGATCTCAATATGACTTTTGCATTGGCTGCGATCTCAATGGGGCTCTGGTTTTTCTGGACAATGCAGGCTGTGGGACCGCTTGGCTTTATTAGGGAACTCTTTGGTGTCAAGGGAGGCATGTCGGGCCCTATCCTCTTTTTCCTTGTGCCACTGTTTCTTTTTATCGGGGTATTGGAGGTTGTTTCCATACTCGTTCGGCCAATTTCGTTGTCCTTCCGTCTCTATGGAAATGTCTCGGCTGGAGAAAATATGATGGGAACAATGATTAATATCGGCAATATGTTCCATTGTCCTCACTGGCTTACCGCCCTTCTAAGCTGCGTAGTTCCCATTCCTTTTTATTTTTTGGAACTGCTTGTGGGTTTTCTTCAGGCCATGATTTTTACTGTTCTCATGGTCTGTTATCTTCAACTATCAACGACCCACGAGGAACATTGAGCGACTTTTGACTGCTGGGACCGTGCAGGACGCGGACGGCAGGCCGAAAAACAACACCAAACCAAACTACTATAACATGCTACACACTATTCTTGCTGAAGCCGTCACCTCCGGAATGACAGGCAATTTAACATTTGGACTGGCCGGCGGAGGAGCCGCAATAGGGATTGGACTTATTGGGGCTCGTATGGTTGAGGCCATCGGACGAAATCCCGCGACGCTCCCAAAGGTGCTTGTGTTCGGACTCCTTACCATTGCGCTATCCGAAGCAATGGGAATTTTCGGACTCATCTTTGGCTTGTTCCAAGGCAAGTAAAAATTCGCGAAATCATGAGTTTCCCCATCTAGAATGGGGGGGACTCTTAGCCCAAGACGAAGTATTTAATTTCCAAGAGAATATCACGATAGATGATCAATCAAATCCTAAGTAATTTTGGAGTCACCTGGCCGAAATTCATCGCCCAGTTGGTCCTTTTTCTCATAGCTTACTTTGTCTTGAGCCGTTACGCCTTCGGGCCGATTCTTAAAATTCTTGAGGAGCGTCGAAAGCGCATTGAGGAGGCTCATCTTAACGCCGAGAAGATCAAAAAGCAGCTTGCAGAGGCTGAATTGCGGTATCAGGAAATACTCCGCAAGGCCAATGACGACGCTCAGGTGATGCTTGAAGAGTCCCGCAGGCATAACGAGGCGTTCTCCCAGCGCGAGATGGAACGTGCCGTCAAAGAGTCGGTTGCCATTGTCGATCGCGCCCGCCACGAGATCGCCTCGGAACGCAACCGCATGGTAGACGAGGTTAAGAGGGAAATGATTTCTTTAGTTATTAAAACGACCGCGAAGGTGGCAGGGAAGGTTCTTTCCCCTGAAGACCAGAATCGACTTAGTGAGGAAGCTGGCAAGGAGCTAGTTTCATAAACCTTTTTTAGGAGAGAAAATGCAGATTCCTAAGGAAGCAAGACGCAAGGCACGTGAGCTTTTTGATGCCTCCCTTGACGAGAACGGCAGACCTGATGATGTGAAGGCCCTAACTATCGCGGATCTTCTAGTCAGTTCAGCCCCACGTCATGTTGTATTGATACTCAAAGAATTCATCAGATTGATCAGGCTTGAGGCAGCCAAACACCATGCAATCATCGAGAGTGCGGTGCCGATTAATGCGGCTCTGCACTCCTCTATTCATAAGGCCCTCAGTCAACGAGATGGTGGTGAGGTCACTCTTGAAACAAAGGTTGACCCCTCGCTGATCGGCGGTGCACGCGTCCGCCTCGGTAGCGAGGTCTGGGATGCAACGGTGCTTTGCCGTTTGAGAAATCTAGATGCAACCCTTTGCTAATTTTCAATCTCCACTCCATCCCTTTTCCAACACATCCATAAACCATGAGCAAACTCCTTCAAGAACTTGAATTAAAGATTGACGGGCTACGAAGTTCCACCGTCACCAAATCCAACATCGGAACCATTCGTGAAGTCGGCGACGGAGTTGCACGTATTGAGGGATTGGGTGGCGTCATGTTGAACGAGATGCTCGAATTTCCGGGAGGGATTTATGGTCTCGCCCTCAATCTTGAAGAAAACGAGGTTGGGGCCATAGTGCTTGGAGATTACACCTCACTTTCTGAGGGTGATGAGGTCAAGACCACCGGACGTCTCCTTCAGGTTCCAGTTGGGAGGGAACTGCTCGGACGCGTTGTCGATGCCCTTGGTCAACCCATTGATGGGAAAGGACCCATCCAGTCCAAGGTTTTCTACCCTGTTGAGAACCTCGCCCCTGGCATCATCAAGCGCCGCAGCGTAAGTCAGCCACTATGTACAGGGATAATGTCTGTAGATGCTATGATCCCTATTGGTCGCGGACAGAGAGAATTAATCATTGGCGACCGGGCAACCGGCAAGACTACCATTGCCATTGACACGATCATCAATCAGGCAAGCATCAACCGCGCCGGCGAGGCCTCAGGAGACCCAGCCTTCCGTCCGGTTTACAGTATCTATGTAGGAGTCGGACAGAAAAACTCCAACATAGCACGGGTTGTCGACATCCTCTCTTCACACGATGCGCTTAGGGACACGATTATAGTTTCCGCGCCGGCTTCCGATAGTGCCACTAACCAGTATCTCGCACCTTTTTCAGGTGCAGCTATGGGAGAGTGGTTCATGAACAACGGCATGGATGCACTGATCGTCTTTGACGATCTTTCCAAACATGCAGTTGCGTACCGTCAAGTTTCGCTTCTGCTGAAGCGTCCCTCCGGTCGCGAAGCATACCCAGGAGACGTGTTCTACCTTCACAGCCGATTGCTAGAACGTTCCGCTCGCCTCAGCAAGCGTGCAGGTGACGGTTCCCTTACTGCCCTTCCGATTATTGAGACTCAGGCTGGGGATGTCTCCGCATATATTCCGACCAACGTGATCTCGATCACGGACGGCCAGATTTATCTGGAGACGGATCTTTTCTACCAAGGAATTCGCCCCGCCATATCTGTAGGGTTATCAGTTTCTCGAGTAGGCTCGGCAGCTCAGATCAAGGCGATGAAACAGGTGGCTGGCAAACTCAAGGGTGATCTTGCTCAATTCCGTGAACTTGCAGCCTTTGCACAATTCGGCAGTGATCTCGACGCACGCACCAGATCACAGCTTGACCGAGGTCAGCGCATCGTAGAACTCTTCAAACAGCAACAGTACAACCCTCAGTCAGTTGAGCTCCAAGTGGCTATTCTTTGGGCAATGCAGAAGGGATATTTTGATCCCATCCCCGTTGACAGGGTGAAGGATTTTCAGAAGCAATTATCCTCCTTTCTTAACGCCAGCAAGGAGGATCTACTTGCCGCCATTCTTCGAAAGGGCGCTGTTGATGCCGATCTCGAGCTGAAGCTCACGTCCGCCTTGGATGAGTTCAAGATCATCTTTCGCTAAGCGAGTTCAGCACTGCTAAACCAGCGCCCAATGGCCAATACCCGCGACATCCGCCGGCGAATCAAGTCGGTCAGAAATACCGCCCAGATCACGAAGGCGATGCAAATGGTCGCCGCCTCAAAAATGAGGCGTGCGCAACAGGCTGCCTTGGCTGGTCATCCCTATTCAGAGGTGCTTAATCGTGTTCTGCTGTCCCTAAGGGACAAGGTTCCTGCTGGAGTCCATCCGTTGCTCGATTCTCGTCCCGTAAAGAAATCCTTGGTCCTGCTTGTCACCTCAGACAAGGGGCTATGCGGCGCCCTCAACACGAATGTCCTACGCGAGGCGGCTGGTTTGGAAGTTTCTTCAACCCTGTTTGTCGCATCCGGCAAGAAGGGGGCTACATTTCTGATCCGAACCGGTCGACAGATGATAGCTGACTTTCCTCTCCCCGACAAACCTCCGTTTCTCCAGACGAAGGCGATCTCCAAGTTTTGTCTTGAGAAGTTCCTAGCTGGGGAAGTGGATCAGGTTTCGGTGCTTTATCCCAAGTTTGTAAATACACTTGCACAGAAGCCCGAGCTTGTACGCCTCCTGCCAATTTCTCCGGAGAAAGCAGCTGGGGTTGCCATGGGAGAGAGCTCTGATTTGGAGTCCCAGTATCTCTTTGAACCCGATGCCGATCAGGTTCTGGATTCGATACTCCCCTATTATTTCCATTTTGAGGTTTACCAGATGATCCTGGATGCCCGCGCCTCCGAACAGAGCGCCCGAATGGTGGCGATGAAGAACGCCACCGACAATGCAAAGGGCCTCGTTAAGGATCTTACTCTCGAATACAACAAGGCTCGACAGGCGAGCATCACCACCGAACTTCTCGAAATCACAACCGCCCAAATGGCTCTGGCCTAGGATGGCCTATTAATAATTTCACAAACCCAACAGCAAGTTCATGAGCAACACAGGCACCATCGTACAAATCATCGGCCCCGTAATTGACGCCGAATTCAACTCCAAGCAGGACCGGCTACCCAAGATCTACGAAGCACTCGAAATCGACTATGCGGTTGATGGGAAGGCCGCCAAGGTCACACTGGAAGTCCAGCAGCATCTTGGTGAAAACTGGGTTAGGGCAATCGCGATGTCCTCCACCGAAGGACTGAAGCGGGGCATGCCGGTTCGGGCGCTTGGCAGGCCCATTTCCGTCCCCGTCGGTGAAGGGGTCTTAGGCAGGATATTTAACGTGCTTGGCGAACCGTGCGACGAGCGTGGTCCAGTCACCGCTGAGACTCACCTCCCGATCCATCGTCTTGCGCCTCCACTAGTCGATCAGGACACAAAGTCTCAGGTCCTTGAGACAGGAATCAAGGTTATCGATCTAATCTGTCCCTTTACCAAAGGGGGTAAAGTTGGCGCCTTTGGAGGGGCGGGCGTTGGAAAGACTGTTGTGATCATGGAACTTATCAACAACATTGCAAAGGGACACGGCGGGTTTTCCATCTTCGCCGGTGTTGGAGAACGCACACGCGAAGGAAATGATCTGTATGGCGAAATGATAGAGTCGGGTGTCATTGCAGTGCAGAAGGATGAGAAGGGACATCCTGTTATGGATGAGAACGGTCGTTACGTCTTCCTTGAGGAAGGGTCCAAAGTTGGGCTTGTTTACGGACAAATGAACGAGCCTCCTGGTGCACGACTTCGCGTAGCCCTTACGGCACTCACCATGGCAGAATACTTCCGCGACGAGAAGCATCAGGATGTTCTTCTCTTCATCGACAACATATTCCGATTTTCGCAGGCCGGATCGGAAGTCTCCGCCCTGCTAGGACGTACCCCCAGCGCCGTAGGTTATCAGCCGACCCTCGCTGCCGAAATGGGTGACCTCCAGGAGCGCATCACCTCGACCAAGGATGGATCCATCACCTCCTTCCAAGCGGTATACGTACCAGCAGATGATTTGACCGACCCTGCACCCGCCAACACGTTCGCCCACCTGGATTCCACAATCGTTCTTGAACGCTCGATAGCGGAACTTGGCATCTATCCCGCAGTGGATCCTCTGGCATCCACATCAAAAGCGCTTGCTCCTGAGATAGTGGGGGAGGATCACTACGCCGTGGCACGAGGAGTTCAAAAGGTATTGCAACGTTACAAGGACCTACAAGACATCATCGCCATTCTCGGAATGGATGAATTGTCGCCCGAGGACAAGCTCACTGTATATCGCGCGCGCAAAGTGCAACGCTTTCTAAGCCAGCCCTTTCATGTGGCTGAGATCTTTACTGGAGCCAAGGGGCAATATGTTCCGATTGCGGAGACGATCAAGGGATTCAAGGAAATCCTCGATGGCAAGCTTGACGATGTTCCCGAAGGAGATTTCTACATGAAAGGTGGCATTGATCAGGTTCTTGCCGCTTCAAAAGAGGCCTAAATGAGCGTGCTTCAACTCGAAATCGTAACGCCGGAAGAACGCATCTTCTCAGGCAATGCCCTTATGGTCATTGTTCCGGGTTCCGAAGGCGGGTTGGGAATCCTGCCAGATCACATGCCGCTGATGACCAGAGTGATTCCTGGTGAATTGATCATAACCACTGAAGAGGGAGAGCTTTCCTATGCAGTGGGCGAAGGTTTTCTCGACGTGGGTAGAGATAGTGTCTCGATCCTTTCAGACATGGTGATTCCTGAGTCCGATATCGACGAAAAAGCTGCCGAGGAGGCAGTGGCCAAAGCGGAAAAGGAGATGAGGGATAGAATACTTTCTGGGGAGGAGCTTGCGCTCGTGGAATCCTCTCTTCTTCGCTCACTCGCGCAGCTTCACGTGAAGCGCCGCTCCCGCCGTTAGCCATATTTAAGGGGCAAATGACGGACGCCCCCGTGACTACTAGGGAACTTCTCGCCCGGTGCCTTTCATCGGGTCGACTCCTCATCGGAGAGGTTCTCTTGGCACAGGATTTTACCCTCCGCCATATCGCTGATTCAGAAGTGGATAATTTGGAGCTCTTTACCAATCCCGTCGACGCTCGTTCCATTGCACGTAATGATGCAAAAGGACAATTCCGACCTCTAAAAAGCGCTCCAAACCTAAGGCGAGGTTGGTTGCTTGAAACAGGATCTCTGATGGGTATGGAGCTGGCTCTTGACTTTATTTATCCCTCCGCCCTGGGGCTCTGGCTTTCTTGGCTTAAAGGAAGTCTCCAGCCGACACCTCTCCGCGAGACGTTGAGCAGGCAGACTGGCATGTATAGGATTACACAGTTGCTCACGGGAGAGCAGGTCGGCGTTCTTTTGGGACGTTGCTGTAACACCGAAAGGGGGTGCCTTCGAACCATTCTTTGGGAAAAGGGCACAGATGTACCCCATGACACTCTGCCTCCGTTAAAATTCTCGCTGGAGAGTCTTGAAGAGGACCGGATTCCCCTGATATGCCGAGAGGTTTGCAATCTCGTTATTGCTGCAGCGCGCCCTTTGGCCAAAGAAAATCTTCCCAAGGAGAAGCAGAAGTAGAAGCAATTCTTTTCTAATGCCCACCGCTTCCACACAACTCTATCGCGGGCGTACGATCCTTCCGATGAACCGCCCTCATATCCATGACGGGGGAATTGCAGTCAGAGGCAATCAAGTTCTGGCGGTCGAGCGTTGGGAGGATCTGATCAGGGAATATCCCGGAGCTATGGCAGAGGATCTTGGAGAAGTTATTCTAATGCCGGGCCTGATCAACGCCCACTGTCATCTCGATTACACGATGATGAGAGGAGCTCTCTTTGGCAGGGAGTCCTTTGCAGACTGGATTCAAAGGCTCAACGGCATGCGGCGTTCCCTCGATCAGAGTGATTATCTGGATGCAATTTCGGTGGGGTTAGGGGAACTGCGCCATTGGGGTTGCACGACTGTTTTCAACATAGAATCTTTCCCGGAGCTGGTTCCTTTTTTGCCCGAATCTCCAATGCGTGTCTGGTGGTTTCTTGAGGTGATGGATGTTCGCAGTAGGCTTCACTCAGCGGAAGCGCTGGCTGGTGCCATCGAGTTTTTTGAAAAAGCGGGGGAGGGTAAGGGGGGATTTGGAATTTCACCTCATGCGCCCTACACGGTGTCGCGAGATCTATATGAGTTGTCAGGTCTTTATGCCCGAAAATATCAACTCCCGCTGTGTACCCATCTTGCCGAAACCGAGGAGGAAATGGCTATGTTCTCGCTTGGAGAGGGCCCGCTTTATCGATTTCTGCAATCCATCGGGCGCTCGATGGATGATTGCCGTGGTGTAACCCCAGTGCAGTCCATTCTGGGGCAGAAACTGCTCCCAGAGGGTTCACTCTTGGTTCATATGAACGTGCTTACAAACGGCGATAAGGAAATACTTCGTGAAACCGCGGGTAGCCATCCTGTAATTCATTGTCCACGCACTCATGCTTTTTTTGAAAGGGACCAATTTGAGCTGGAGTTTTTCCGTGCATGTGGGATTCCGGTATTGCTCGGCACTGACAGTCTCGCCAGCAATCAGGATCTAAATATGTTTGAGGAAATGAGATCCATGGCATCTTCCTTTCCCGATCTCCCTCCGATGGAAATACTTGCAATGGCCACACTTTTACCTTCTGCGGCTATAGGACAAAAGGGGCGTTTAGGTGAACTTTCTCCAGGAGCAATCGCTGATTTTATTGCCATTCCCGATTGGACAGGCGGCGAAGATATTGCTGAACGGATACTAGCCAACAGGCTCCCTCCAAAGGTATGGATTTCCGGACATCAATGAAAAACTCTTCTTCACGGTTTAGTGCCCTTCTTCACTCACCCCTGTTAGCATGCCTATGTGTTCTAGCGGTGGTACTCGCAGTGTACTCTCAGGTGTTGACGTTTCACTTCCTTCCTTTCTGGGATGACGATACGAACATTCATCGCAATCCGCTTTACGCGCCGCTGTCTTGGGGAAGCATAGCTCTTTTTTGGAAGGGGCCGTTTCAGCAACTCTACATTCCTGTTACCTATTCGGTCTGGGCCGGCTTGGTCGCCCTATCCCGTCTCTTTGCTGGAACAAGCATTGCATTCGGTCCTATCAATGCCGTTTTTTTCCACGGAGCCAACCTTATCGTCCATCTCTTTTCCACAGCGATGGTCTTTATAATTCTCAGGCGACTGCTGGAAGCGGGCTTTTCTGGGATGTCACCTTCGCGCTCTAGGATCATTTACGCCGCATCCTGCGGCGCGCTTGTTTTTGCCCTTCATCCCGTCCAGGTAGAAGTTGTGTCATGGGTCTCTGGCCTGCGAGATTTATTAGGGGGTGCGTTTTCTCTAGCAGCTGTGGCATGTTTTCTTGGATGGCTGGATGGCAGGCAAAAAACGCTCCCCCCTTGGTTATCTTATGCAATTGCCAGCCTGTTTCTTCTCCTCGCGCTAGGATCCAAACCAGGCAGTGTCGTGACACCTGTCATCGCGCTTCTGTGCGGTGCTTGGCTGCTTCGTTCACGGCGGCGATCCTTTGCAGATCTTCTCTGGCTGCTTCCGTGGTTTTTGGTGGCATTCATGGAGGTGCTGATGACTTCCAAGGCTCAGCCAGCAGCTGAACTGGCTAAATCACTTGTGCCTCTCTGGGCCCGCCCCCTAGTGGCAGGTGATTCTCTTGCTTTTTACCTTGGCAAGCTTTGCTGGCCGCTCGATCCGTGGGGTCTTTGTGCTGACTACGGTCGTTCACCGAACAGCATCCTTGATTCAGGAGTGCTATTCTGGAGCTGGCTGATCCCGTTTGGATTAGTCGTTTTTTTAATGGTATTCAGGACTTTAAGATCTTATTTGCTCCCATTCTCACTACTCCTCATCGGACTCCTGCCGACGTTGGGACTGATTCCCTTCAACTTTCAGATCGTCTCCACAGTCAGCGACCGCTACCTTTACCTCGCAATGCTCGGGCCTGCATTGGCATGTGCTATCCTCTTTTGCCGATTGCCTTGGAGGCTTTCCCTGATCGTCGCATCTTTACTCATAGTAGGCTTTGCTGTGATTACATTCCTTCAGTTGCCCCAGTGGGCTTCCGGGGAATATTTTTTCCCAGCAACGCTGGCTCGTAATCCTACCAGCTGGAAATCCCGCCATAATTATGCGTGCACGTTGGATGCTCAGGGGAAACTTCCCGAGGCCCTGAAAGAGTTTTCCGAGGCCATTCGCCTTCGCCCCTCCAATGCCGAGGCCTACAACGACATGGCGCTGACGTTCTTGAAAATGGGGCGTCGCCAGGAGGCTATTCAGGGTTTTCAGCAATCGCTTCAGGTCAGGGCAACAACCGGTGCGGCAAGGAACCTTGCCGCGGCACTTCTCATGAATGGAGATCCTGGAAGAGCTGCGCAGGTCTACCGTGTTTCGATGCAGATTGATCCCGGGGATCTCGATAATGAGCGCGCACTTGCTTGGCTGCTGGCGACTCATCCTGATGCCGGTGTTCGTAATGGGCAGGAGGCGCTCCTTCTTTCCCGGCAGATTGTGAACGCCACCAATGGTCAGGTTCCTCTCTATCTTCTGACCCAAGGGGTGGCCGAAGCGGAGGTCGGGGATTTCGACGGAGCGGTTAAGACGACTGCGCGAGCAAGTGAGGTCTATCGCCGTTCCGGTGATCCTAGAATGGCATCGACAATTGAAACTACCATTCTTCCCGCATTACGAGCTCACAAGACGATCCGTGACAACCCGGCCCAGGTGCAT
>Ga0118677_10003210_pt1 | contig 31359 bp, 21 predicted proteins | sample AliMusrvi5mmetaG_FD_86154 | JGI IMG/M metagenome (GOLD analysis project Ga0118677, IMG submission 86154) | reverse complement strand
GTCCAAAGGCAGCCACGCTGAGCTCGATCAGGTTGAAGTCGAGTACGCCGCCATACCCGCCCGGCCCCGTGGTTTCCAGGAAGCCGCCGCCGGAAACGATGGGCAGATTCAGGTCCAGCCCGATGCCGTTGGGCGGCAGCGGACGGACGGCGCCCGGATCGATTCCCAGGCTTGCGCCGCCGGTCGCCAGCGGGAAAGCCGCGCCCAGCCCGTCGACGGTCAGCGTGATCGGGATGCCCGGCAGCCCACCGGTCAGCCCCAGGCCGAAATCGAATTCGAGCCCCCCGCCCGAGTCGCTCACGGCAATCTCGAGCGCCCGGATGTTGATGCCCGGCAGATCCACGTTGGCTGGCACCGTCGCGCGCACCCCGCCGCCCTTGAAGGACAGGCCCAGTTCGGGATCGGCCGCGAGTTCGAGGTCCACGGGGACGTCCAGGGCGTCGCCCAGCAGGATGGAGAGCACGCCGGAGGCGAGCGAGAGGTGCGCGTCGGGGAGGCCCAGCGTGTAGCTGAGCTTAGGCGCGCCGCCCGCGTCCACGCCGCTGCCCAGGCCGGCGGAGAGCAATCCAACCGAAACGTGCGGACCGTCGGCCGGGCCGAGCACGACGGGGCCTCCGGCGGCGTTGCGCTGGAGTGTCAGGTTCAAGGAGATGGCCGGCAGGCCGTCCAGCACCTGGGCCGGGCCACCGCGCGGGAACTGCAGACGCCCCCCGCCGCCGACATTGCCGCCCGCCTGGAGCGACCAGTTCCCCAGCAGATTGAGCGTGGCTGGACCGAATGCACCCGCGCCGACGGCGGCGATTTCGAAGGCCAGACCGGTTGGACCCGCTCCGGTGAGTGCCGCCACGACGGTCGCCGCGGGCGGCGGGGTTACGAAGACAAGCGCGAGTCCGCGCGGCTGGCCGGCTCCCGGATCGAAGCCGTGCAGCGCCACGGAAACACCGGCCGCGCCGGGGTCCGGCAGCAGCGCCAGCAGGCCTTTGACCAGCGCCGCGACCGCGGGATCGCCGGGAGCCACCGCGTCCGCGCGGAGTTTGCCGAGCAGTCGGCCGTCGAGCACCGTTCCGCCGAAGCCGGGTTCCGGACCGAGCGCCGCCAGGACACCCGCGGCCTGGGCCCGGTAGCGTTCCAGGACGCTCCACAGACCGGCCGCCAGATCGTTGAAAAGCGTTTGCGCGAGGGTGCTCATGGCGGTTCATCAACGCGAACGACGGCCCATCGAATCAGCTGCATGGAGCGTTTCCCGCTTCCTGCAGCCGCTGTCCCGACGGCGTGACCGGCGTGCCCATCGCCGTCTGGAGCCCTCACAGTATAGATGAGGGCGGGCGGAATACAAACATTTTTGTACGGCTTCAGCCAGGCTGCACGAACCGGCTGCGGACGCGCAGTGGTAGAGTAAACGCGCGATGACAGCCACAGAGCCGGAGCGCGCTCCAGCAAGTTCGACGAACCGCGGCATGAGCCGCAGAGAGTTGCTGAAGACGGCCGGGCTAGCCTCCGCCGGCGCCGGGTTGGCGCGCGGAGCGAACGGCTCAAGCGGCGTTTTCGACTACCGCTTGCTGCTGGGCTGGATCAACGATAATTCCAGCCGTCCGCTGGCGGGGAAGCGCTGGCCGATTACCGACGTCGACGAGCAAACGGTGCTCGAGTACAGCGCCTTCCTGAAGACGGCGCACGAGTGCGGCTACAACGGAATCACGCTGTGGGGGCTGTATGCCAGCCACGCCTGGGCGGTTCAGCTGAAGGACTCGCTGGAACCCCGGCGACGCCATTTGATCGACCGCATCCTGAACACAGCGGACAAGTTGGGCATCAAAGTCCTCTACGGCCTGGGCGTCTATAGTTGGGGCTTCGAGGAGATTATCAGGCACGATCCAACGACGGCGCGTAACGAAGGCCGCATGGCCTGGGGCTCATTCCAGCCCGACAACGGCGTGGCTATGTGCTACCACAGCGAGTCGGCGCGCCAGTGGATGCGGGACATCGTGGACCTCTGCGTGAAGGAGGTCGGCACGCAGGGATTCGGCTTCCAATCCGGCGATCTGGGTCGTTGCTATTGCACGCAATGCCGGCGCCTGTCCGACACCGAATACCATTCGCGCGTGATCGACGAGACGGCCGAATACATCAAACGCCAGCATCCAAAGCAGATTCTGGGCCTGAGCGCCTGGGGCGTCGATCTGGGCGGCGGACCGGATTCCCTGCAGCCGCTGGCTCGCCATCTCGACTTTCTAACGGATGTGACCGACCAATCGGCACGCCAGGGACGCGACCATCGCCGGGCGTTGACCGCCGCATTGCCGTGTGCGCTCGGATCGCTGGGCGGCGCGGTCATTGTTCCGCCGCAGCGCTGGCCGCGCGACCGCTGGTTTCTGCCGCACGCAGAGATGACCGCGACGAGCATACGGTCGCTGAGCGAGGACGGCGGCAGGGCGTTCGAGTTCTTCATGGGGCCGCTGGGGAATCCCCAGTACAACCTCATGACGCGCTTCGTAGGCTTGCTCCTGAACAATCCAACGCAATCCTGCGAGCGGACGCTGACACAAGTCGTCGACCGGCTCTGGGCGCCCACGAACGGTGGTGCGGAGGCGGACCTGGTACGCTGGCTGCTCGCCGTCGAACGCGCGTATATGACCCGGGTGGGCGACATTTCCAGCGGCGAATTCGACTTTGAGCCGCTGAAGGGCGAGACTGCCGGCGAACCGATCTACCTGACCCGGCTGCCGCCCAGAGCACTCGCAGGGTATGGCAGCGACCTGGAACGGCTGTCCCAGCAACTCCCGAGCCTGATCAGCCAATGCCGCCGTCCCCGGGAATTGCAGCTCATCGGACGGTGCCTGGAGAACGTCCTGCGCGACGTGCGGCAGGTGCGGGAGCGCGTCCACGGATCGCATTGACCACCGGCTTCGGCGAACGCGCCGAGGCTGGATTAAGTCGCCTTCAATTCGAGACTGGTCTTCCCGGCAGGCAGGCGGTAGCGCAGGTGCCCGGCCGGTGCCGGTGCGTCGATCCGGTCCAGCTTTAACGACTCCTCCCGCCGCACCACGAGTTCGCCCGCGCAGCCGTCAGGCAGTCCGATGCTGATCGTCCGCGCGCCGGGGCCACCCCGTGACTCGAAGCCTAGCGGCCCCAGCGGGGTGTGCGTGGTCACTTCCAGCAGTTGCAGGTCCACCGGCTGGGGACGGATTTCGCACCGCCGGAAGCCGGGCGCGAGCGGCCGTATGCCCGCGAGACTCATGTGCGTCACGAACAGCGGCGCGACGGGGCAGTGGCTCCATTCCGAACTGGAATCGGGCCGTGCCACCCAATCCTCCTGCAAGGTATTGTTCAGCCGCACCGAGTCCATGGGAGCCCAGCGCTCGCGGAAGTCCTTGATCACCACATCGGCGCGCCCGCCGCGGGCCAGCGCCCAAAGCCGCCAGCCGGCGTTGGCCGGATAGGAGAAGCCCATCTCGGGAGGGCAATCCACGAGCGCGCGCAAGACGTTCGCGGCGCGGCCGCCCGGGCATTGGTCGAACAGGATCGCCGTGGCCAGCGAGCGGTCGCACATGCGCAGCTTGCGCTCTTCTTCCATCCACGGCAGGTTGTTGACGAACGTCTCGCGGGAGGGACTCCAGAAACGCCGCAACGCGGCCGCCTCAAGCGACGTGCCAAGTTTTGTGGCGAAGTCCTCGCTGGCACTGTCCCCAAACGCGCGGCAGATGGGTGCGAGGGCGTGCCGCAGCATGGCGGCGGCGTAGAGGTTGAAGGCGCACTGCTTGTGGCGCTGACGCTCGTACGCAATGTGGTCGATCCACACCGCCGGAATGCCCAGGTTCTCCACCGGCAGCAATCCGTCGGCGCCGATCAGGTCACTCAGGTAGTGGGCAAAGCGCAGCAGGCGCGGGAAGGGCTCGCGCAGGTCGTCGAGCTTACCGCTGTAGAGATAGTGGTAATAGCAGTCGAAATTAAAGCCCACGCCGTGATCGAGCAGCGGCCCCCACTGCGTCAGGTCCAATTGCCGCTCCATCAGCCGCACCAGCCGGTCGTAGGCCGGCCAGCAATCCAGGAAGAAGCCGTCCTTGGTGATGCCCTGACTGAACGTGGCGAGATAGCGCGCGGGCAGGCGCGACTCGCCCAGCGTGAGATGAACGGCCTGCATCTGGTGGCCGCCGTCGCCGCTGTATTGCTGGCGCTCGCGGCCCGCTCCGTCCATCAGCGTCTCCAGCGCCGAGTTGTTGAGCGTGTTGATGCCCGAGTCAAACAGCCGCTGCAGCGCCGGTTCCTGGACCCGGATGTGCGGCGTCTGCGGCCACGGGAAGACGCGCCGGCGCATCCCGGCTCCACTCACCGTCACTGGCCCGCTGGCGCCTCGGATGTGCAGTTGAATCCAGCGGCAGCATTCGTAGTCGAAGGTCTCGAAACGGTTGACGCCCTCGCGGCAGACGAAGCGCGTCCAGCTGTCGAAGTGCGTGTTGAGCAGGGCCGGACCGCCCATCGTATGGCCCTCCTGCACCATCAACTCGACCGTCGTACCGGCCGGGGCGTCGATCGTGAAACGCGGCCAGCCCACCATCTGCTCGCCCAGTTCGAAGGTCAACGCCGCCGCGCGCGTCCCGTCCAGTTCCACCCGCCACTGGCCCGCGGCAAGCTCCTGAGCCGAACTCCGGCGCACGGCCTCGAACGCGTTGGGCGGACGGCAATCAAAGTATTCCTCGGCAGGCCGCTTCCACTCGATCCACATCGACTCGGCCAGCTTGGCCGGTTCCAGCGTCTCTCTGAGCATCGGGATCCGGCGCGGGCGCAGCGCGCAGTTCTGCGGCTGGCCCGACGTGTCGAGCTGGTAGTCGTGGTAAGTGGAGCACAGCGGCGGCTTGCCTGCCGGGCAATCGAGCTGCATCGCCGGAAGCCAATCCCCGTTCGTCGCATAGGCGGGCGTCGTCCAGCCATACGGGTAGAGCCGCGCGTCGAAGACCTCTTGCAGCGCTCGCAAGTACCAGCGTTTGTATTGCCCGGGCTTCCAGGCGCGGGCCAGCAGAGCCTGCCAGGTTGCATCGGAAACCACCGTCCGCTTCGACCCGTCGGCGCACTCGATCTCCAGCCAGAACAGGAACCCGGGTTTGCCCAGCGGCGAAGTGCCGTCACCCTGGCCGTAAAACAGAACCTGCGCGCCGATCACGTTGGGCCCCGCGACCAGGGCGGCCCCGAGGTCCACCGGGTCGGCCTCCACCCAGCGCGGGTCGCACGGGGCCGGGCCCCATTGGATCCGCTGGCCGTTTACTTCCAGCAGGTAGCGGCTGTCGGCCGAGATCCAGCCCCGCGCGCGTACGCAGGGCGAGGGTAGCTGGACGGTGTTCCGGAAGAGCACGAAGGTGTTCTGCAGGCAGCGCCCCGAGGGATACCAGATCCAGCGCGCGGGAGCGAGGTCGGGAAGCCGGTCCGCTTCCATCGGCTGCGCGTCAACCAGCGCTTCGACCGCAAGCGCTCCCCTGCCGCTGGCGGATTCCGCAACACCGGCGCCGAGCGCGAGCGCGCTCCCGGAAGACACCGACGCCCGGATGAATTCACGTCTTTTCAGTCTCATTTCGCGAGCTCTCCTAACGCTGTTGCTCCAATTGTATTCGCAGGCTGGGGCACAACACCGGCGGGCCCGTTTGAGACAGTGTGCGGCATAGAAATAGGGGCCGGTGCGATTGCCGCGCAAAGTGGCCGCGCCAGGCGGAAGTCGCCGTTGTGAGGTAGGTTGTTGACCTGCGGCCGATTGCCAATCGGCCCACTACATTCTCAGGCGCGCCGGCAGGCAACCGCGCGTTCGCATTCTGCTTGCCCGCTCACGGCGTCAATTCCACCGTCGGGCAATTCTCGCAGCGCCGTGGCGTTGGCGGGCGTCGCGCCCAGTCTCAGCGCATGGTATGGCGCAGGTCCACCAGTACCTGGTCTGTGGCATCCACCCGGATGAAACCGAAACGGGGATACTCGTAATCGAGGATCAGCAGGATACTCCCGGATACGATCACCGCAAATCCCAGAACGTGGATCCAACTGCGGGTCTTACGGGCGGCTGTTTCGTAGCCGGCCAGCATGGAGCAGGCCAGCACGAGCACCGCCAGCAACAAGTACACGGGCGTAGGCGGGTGGATCTGGAGCGCCACCATCCGGGTGGTTGTCAAGTCGATCATCTGGTTGATGGACTGAATGACCAGCGAGGTGACTGCGTTCGCGTTCGCTTCAGCGCCCACCAGCCGGGTGGCCTCGACCGCCTGGTTCCAAATCTGCTCCTGGAGCCTCTCCGACCGCTCCCTTGCGGTCTGGGCCGTCTCGGGATTGTCGGCCAGATTGCGATAGAAATCGACCCGCGAATCGAGATACTGCCGGAAGCTGGCGCGCAGTGTGGGTTGCGACTCGGCCGGCAGCAGGCTGAGCCTGAGGTAGGCGGTCCCAATCGCGTTGGTCTCCTCCACGATCAGGTGCCGCCGCGCATCGAACCGCGCACCCGCTCCCGAAAACGTGAACGCCACCAGCAATCCCATCAGGCCGAACAGGGCGCCAACCAACGGGCCAAGCCCTTTGCCGCTGTGCTCGGAGTCTTTCGCGTAGTCCCGTAATCCGCACTTCCGGCCGAATTCGAGCAACGCCAGCATGCCGGCGAAAAGGCCCACCACGAACAACACGGAACTCAACATCGCTGCTCCACTTCTGCTTCTCTTTGACGCTCTGATTCAGCCGCCGAATCTCCACGATTGTATCCCAGGGCGTCTGACAATTAGCGGGAAGGATGCGAACTTCGCAGCGGCCTCGTCGATCCCAACGTCGCCCGGCCTCTATCGCGCGCGAATGCCATGATCCATCTGCGCGGGCGCGGAACGTTTTCCTCCTGCGTTGCGGTACGAACCACCAGCGCTCACTCGTGCCGCAGGGCCGTCAGCGGATCGATTCTTGAAGCTCGCCTGGCCGGCGCATAGCCCGCCAGCAGCGCGGCGCTCAGCAGGATGGCGCCGGCCAGCGCCAGGGTTCCCGGATCGTTGGGCTGGGTCTCGAACAGAAACGATTTGACCAGCCGGGACGCGATCAACGCGAGCGGCACGCTGATCGCGAGTCCTACCGCCGCCAGGATGAGCACGCGGCGCAGAACCATCCATACGACGGCGCCGCGCTGCGCGCCCAGCGCCATACGGATGCCGATCTCGCCGACCTGCCGCGAGACGCTGTAGGACATCGTCCCGTAGAGTCCCACGCACGCGGTCAGCAGAGCGAGAATCGCGAAGCCCGTGCACAGTTTCGCGAACGTGAGTTCCCGGCTGATCGTCCGATCGATTTCCGCCGCCTGGGTGACCACGTTGGTGACGGGTATGCGCGAATCCGCCGCCCGCACAATCTCATGCACGCTCTTGAAATAGCGCAGCGGATCACCCACGGTGTGCAGCGCGTAGGTCACCCGGTCCGTTGGAAACTGGCTGACCGCGACGAAGACGGTCCTTGCACTCTCCTCTTCGTTCTTCAGGCCGCCGTAGCGCAGATTAGCCGACACACCGGCGATCTCGAGATCGCGCTTCTCGTCCGGCAGCGTGATGCGCCGGCCCACCGGATTCTCGTTCCCGAAGTAGGTTCGCGCCAAGTCCTGGCTGATCACGGCGACCGGCATGGAACCCGCTTGGTCGCGCTCGTCAATCTCACGCCCGGCCAGGATCGGAATCTGCATGGTCGTGAGAAAACGCGGTCCGGCGGCCATGACGTGGGCGTCTTCGATGGTCACCACGCCGATCTTCAGCGGCCCCCTGACGGCTTGCCCGGTGCGGCCAGCGTGGATAATCGAGGATTGCGAGAGCGTCGCGCTGCGCACCCCGGGGATCGATTCGAAGCGCCTGCGCAGATCCGCATAAAAGTTGGCGATTTCCGGGTCGCGATGGCCGGCCTGGTGCGCATTCAGCGAGAACAGCAGGATGTTCTCGCGGGCGTATCCCAGTGGGACGGAGTGCAGCTTGTTCAGCGTCTGCACGAACAGACCGGCGGCGACCAGGATGAAGAAGGAGAGAGCGATCTGGGCGACCACCAGAACCTGCTGCGTGCGGCGGCGCGGTCCGCCTTCGCGGCCATTCTTGAGCGCGGGCATGACGTCGGGACGGGTCGACTGAATCGCCGGCACGAGTCCGAATAACAGGCCGCAAACCACGGAGAGCGCCGCCGTCACCCCCAGCACGTTCCAGTTCAATTCCGCGTGCAGCGTGAAGTTCTCCCGCCCGTTGGCGAACAGCAGCGTCAGCCAGCGCGCGCCCCAGACCGCAAACACGACGCCTAATGCTCCGCCCAGCGAGGCGAGCATCACGCTCTCGGTCAGCAATTGCCGCACCACGCGGAACCGTCCCGCTCCCAGGCTGAGCCGGACAGCCATTTCGCGGCGTCGCGCGGCGGCCCGTGCCAGCAGCAGATTGGCGATGTTCGCGCACGCGATCACCAGGATCAACCCCACCATCGCCAGCAGCACGTAGAGCGGTTTGGCATACTGGCGGCGCAAACTGCCCAGACCGGCAGCGCCGGGATTCAGCATCAGAGCGGGCAGTTTGGCGCGCTCGCCGCCGGTCGTCGCGGTGGCGGCCACCCAATCGTGGAAACGCGGAGCCAGCGCGATCTGCGCCTGGGCCATGCTGACGCCGGGACGCAGACGGCCCATCATTTCGATCCAGTAGAAGTTCCCGTCGGGATACATGCGCGCCGCCCTGGCCCCGTCCACGAGCAGATTCGCGTGCAACGGAAGGTAGAGATCCGGCGCCTCCGCGGGATCGACTCCGAAGAACTCGGGCGGCGCTACGCCGATTACAGTGAAGGGCACGTTATCGACCAGAATCGTCTGTCCGATCGCACTCGACGGCGTCCCAAAGCGCTGCTGACTGGTTGCAAAACTGATCACGGCGACCGCGGCCGCGCCCGGACGGTCGTCTGCGGAGTCGATCAGCCGTCCCGCGGCAGGCGGCACGGCCAGGCCGCGAAAATACCCGCCGGTGACGTACTCCGTGCTGGCGCTGGTGGCCTGCCCGCGGACGGCCAAGGTGCGGTTGAGGCCGTTAAAGTATCCGAAAAGCGTCGAGAAGACGGGGTTCTCCTGGCGCAGAGTTTCGAACGCGCCGTAGGGGAACATCCCGCTGACCATTGCGCCTTTATCGCCCGGCCACCCCAGGCCCTGCAGCCCGTGCACCACGTGGACCCATTCCTTGTTGGCGTTCTGGGGCGGCGGGCTACGCCAGTTCAGCACCACCAGCGACTCGGGGTCGGCCACCGGCAGCGAGCGCAGCAGAATCGACTCCATCAAGCTGTAGATCGCAGTGTTTGCGCCGATGCCGAGCGCCAGCGACAAAACCGCCAGGGCGCTGAATGCCTTGTTGGCGGTCAGGCTGCGGCAGCCATAGCGGCCATCCTGGCCCAGTTCCGACCAAAACCGCGTGATCCAGATCTCCCGGGATTCTTCCTGCTTCAGGCCGGCGTTGCCGAATCGCCGCCGCGCTTCAGCCCGGGCACGCTCCGCCGTCATGCCGTCTGCTTCGAGTTCGGCAGCCGTCTCCGCAAGGTGCAGTTCCATTTCCTCGCGCAGCGACTCGCTGCGCCTGGCGCTGTCCATCCAATACCTCAGCCGCCGGATCAACATGACCGTCACTCCGCTGCCATCACGCGGGCGATCGCCAGCGTGAGTTTCGCGTACTTTCGGGTTTCCACCGCCAGCTGTTTGCGGCCAGCCGCAGTGAGCTTGTAGATCCTCGCCCGCCGGTTGTTCGAGGTCACGCCCCAGACACCCTCGATCCAGCCGTTCAGCTCCAGCCGCTGGAGCGCGGGGTACAGCGAGCCCTCCTCGACGAGCAACTCGTTGCCGGACGATTGTTGAATGAACTGGACGATGCCGTACCCGTGCAGGTCGCGCTGCGAGAGCGTGCGCAGGATCAACATGTCCAGTGAACCGGGCAGCGAATCGTTCTTCTGGCTCTTGCGTCCCATACCAAGAATTCTTAGCTTACGGCGGCAAACTGAGGCGGGTCAAGTTCGGCTTAGTGATCCCTCGCGCCGCGAGACGGCTACGGGGTGCGCCCGGCCGCCGAATGCGAAGTCGGCGTGTGTGGCTTCGACTGCCAGGAGCCGGGCCAAAGGGCGGGAAGCGCGACTTTCATGGCACTGAGAGACATGCCTGCGAGCAAGTAGGCGCGATGAACTGGCGTGACGACTCCTTCGACGTCTAATCGTGGATTCAGGCTGCATCACCAGAAGTGGAACGAGGCGAGAAACCTTGCGAAAACACTCTCTGCCTGTTCTCGTTCCGATGTCGGTGTAACCAGAGTGATCACGACATCATTGTGATAACCACGGCGGGGCAACTCTAGGGATACGGTTTCATTTTCGTAGCTTGTCCCTTTGACACTTCCGCTGGTTGAGGCCTTCAGGCCTGTGCGATTCCCCACCCTCACATGTCTCATGGCCGCACTTCGTTGGGCTGAGGCCGCCCGATCCTCAGGAAGATCCACATGCATCTGGATTGAGAACACCACGCAGATGGTTGCGTCGGAAGCATATCTCGGGTAGAAAGCGAAGCCGTGAAATGGCGCGTTCCCACCTGCGCCCCATCCTTCCAAACCGTCTGGGACTGTGGCCGAGAAACGATAGTCGGAATTCCGAACAGTACCTTTGTAGGAGACGCCCATGCCGGGGCGTGCCAAAGACACCTTTTCGCAAGTCGTAGCCGCCTCGTCTACGACCTGTTCACTCAGGAGTAGGCTAGGGACGCTGAACAAAATCCAGATGAAGAGGAAGTAGTTCGGCCGATGCAGCACGGCTGGATTGTATCGCTCTTCCGATAACTACTGGTAAACCGCGTTGCCGGTAACTTGCCAATCGCACCAAAAGCCAAACCGTCAATGCTTGACCGTTCTTGCTTCCAAGCCATTGATTCTACGTGGGGTAGTTTTCAAGACCGTCAATTCTGACGGTTTTGGTCCCGAGCTTCAATTCAGTGGTGTGGGTGTTTTGCGACTGTCGTAGCGGGAACGAGTGAGGCCACCCCGGCCTCGGAATCGGCCCACTCAGCTCTTTGAAAACGGCACTTCCAGATGCACCGTGGTCCCCCTCTCGTGACGCCAGTCGATGACCCCGCCCAGTGCCGCGGCCCGCGCCTTCAGGCTCTCGACACCGTGGTGGCCCGGCTTCGCACTGCCGTCAAATCCGATCCCGTCGTCCGCGACTTCGAGCGTCAGCGCGCCGCCCACAAGTTCCAGCCGGGCGCGAACGCAGGTGCATTTGGAGTGCTTCGCGGCGTTGTTCACCGTCTCCTTGAAGATCAGGTAGAGCTGCCGGATCACCTCCGGGTTGAGCTTGCTTTGCAGCGGGAGTCCGGCGGCCGACAGCGTGAACTCGACGTCCTGGGCCTCGAATAGCTGCGTCGCGAAGGACCGCATCCGGCGCACCAGGTCTTCGATATGCTCGTCCTGTTGCCGGGTCGAGCGCACCAGTTCCCCCACCGAATCCAGCACTTCCCGCGAGGTGTCGGCGATGCGCTGCATCACGTCCTGCCAGGATGGGCCGTCGGGACTGGCCCGCCGCGCGACCTCGCTGAGAATGGCGATCTTCGACAAGCCCGAGCCGATGTCGTCGTGTAGGTCGCGCGCCAGCCGGGTCCGCATCCGCTCGAGTTCCAGCGACTGCGCCCGCCGGTAGCGGTAGGCCCCAAACAGCACGGCCGCAATTGCCGCGAGAACCAGGCAGATGAACCACCAGCGCTGCCACAGCTCCGGCTGGACCACGAACCGGACCAGCGCCACCTGGCTGGAGTTGATGCCCGCGCCCAGGCAGCGCACGGCGAAGGAGTAGCGGCCCGGGCGCAGGTCCCGGTACAGCACCGAGCGCAGCGCGGTGGGCGCGCTCCATTCCTGGTCGGCCCCGTCCAGCCGGTATTGGTACAGCACGTTTTCCGAACTGGAAATGGCCAGCGCCAGATAGCCGACTTCGAGCGAGTTGGAACCCGGCGGAACCTCGGCCGTGTTGACCACCTGCGAGGTGTAAGAGGTCGGCTGCAGGCGCCCGTTGATGCGGACCGTCGCAATCCTGACGGGGACATCGCGAGCGGGCGGATCGGCCACCGGATGGAGCCGGGCGATGCCGCTGTAGGTGCCAAACCAGAGGTCGCCGGACGGGTCCCGGACCGCGTCCTGAAGCTCGCCCTCGTCCAGCCCGTCCGCCTTTGAAAAGTGCTTGATCGCGCCGGTCGCGGGGTCCAGCCGGTCCACGCCGAACCCGGTGCAGGCGTAGATCCGCCCGAAGTTGTCCTCGGTGATGGCCTGGATCTCGTCGCTCGAAAGGCCGTCGGCCGTCGAAATCCGGGTGATGGTTGGCCGCTCGGCCTGCGGATTCTCGATCCGTCCCAGGCCGCCCCGGCCGGAGCCGAGCCAGAGCCGCCCCTGTCGGTCCTCGTAGATATAGCGGATGCCGCCGCTGGGCACGCCGTCCTTCGCGGTGAATACCTCAAAGCGGCCGTTGCGGAACCGGGCCACGCCGGTGCGGTGCAGGCCGGCCCAGATCTGCCCGGCGCGGTCTTCGGCGATGTAGAGTAGCGAGAACGAGTGCAGCGGCGGGAGCCCGTCGGCCTCGGAAAAGCTGCGCACCTTGTTCGACTGGCGGTCCCACCGGGCCAGCCCGGTCTCGCGTCCCGGCGGTGGATAGCCGACGATTGGCAGCGTGCTGAACCAGACGTTGCCCCGGCTGTCCTCGAAGATGTGGCTGACATCGTCGGCGGGGGCGCCCTGCGCTTTCTGATAACTCGCAAGGATGCGGGGTTGGCCCCGGCTGCTCTGCGCCGGCCGGAATCGTAGCAGGCCGCGCTGCGAAATGGACCACCAGTCCCCCCGTCGGTCCTCCAGCACCACCTGGTGCCAGGGGAGCCAATCCCTTGGAATGTATCCGGGCGGCAGCCCGGGGCTCGGGCAGGCGAACCGGTCCGATTCGAAGCGGCAAAAGGCCAGTCCCGGACGGAGCGCAATCGAGACGAGCAGCTTGCCGGAACGATCGAGCGTGAGCGCGGCCACCTGGCCGGCGGGCAGTCCGTCCGCCTGGCTGTACGAGGTAAACCCGTGCGAGCGGACGCGCAGTGCGCCGGCCCCGTCGTAGGTGACCCAAACGTCGCCCTCCGAGTCCTCCGCCAGACCCTGCACGTCGCCCCGGGGAAAGCCCTCGCCTTCACTGAACGCGCGAAACGACTTCGCTCCCAGGGCCAGTCGCGCGACAGCCGCTCCCGCCCCGGCCCAAACGGAGCCGTCCGAGGCGTGCAAGATGGCGGAGACGGTCCCCGCCGGCAGCCCCGAGCCGGAATCGAAGCGCTCCAGGATCTGGAGTTTGCCGGAGGACTGCAGGTATCGGGTCCGCACCACTCCCGAGCCGGTGCCGATCCAAACATCGGGCGGGGCTATCTCTATTGAATGGATATCCCCGCCCGGAATGCCGTCGCGGGCGGTGAAGAGCTGGATTCTACCGGACGGGTGGATCAGGTGGAGGCCCGCCGAACTGGCGACCCACAGGTTCCCGGATTTGTCCGTGGCGAGCCTCCTCACGGCCGGCTCGGCGGGGCCTGGCAACAGCCGCAGCGCCACGGCATGGCCGTAAACGCCGCCGCCCTGGCGGACCGCGAACAAACCGCCGTCGGTTCCGATCCAGCCGGTGCCCCCGGCTTCGGCAAGAGCGTTCGCGGACCGGGTCTTGGTGCCGGGCGGGAGCGGCAGACTGGCGAACCGCGTGGCCGGCGTGGGCGCGCCAGGGTCGAATCGCGCCACGCCGTTGCCGGTCGCCACCAGAAAACTGCCGTCGCGCAGCTGGAGCAAAGACCGCACATCGCGGTCCGGGAGCCCGTCGATCACGCGGTAATTGGTGAACGTGTAGCCGTCGAAACGAGAGATGCCTTCGCCCGTGGCGAACCACAGAAAGCCGTCGCGGTCCTTGAGAACCTGGTGGACGCTATTGCGCGCGAGGCCGTCGTTGGTGGTGTAGCGCCGGACCGGGAGACGCGCCGCGCCGCACTCCGCGCCCGCACCCAGGAGCAACGCCAGACATGCGATCGGACGCAAGTGCATAGGTCTTCAGGTCACAATCCGGCATCGGGACGCCACGCCCCCGGGAGCGAATCCGGGTTCGCCCAAGCCTAACCCTACATAAACTGTCAGGATGCTTTCCCTCTGGTCGTAAGACTATTCTACGGGTTGGTGATGAATGATACGCGTCGCAATCATTGAAGATCAACGCGAGATTCGCGAAGGCCTCGGCATGCTGATCGGCGGCACGCCGGAGTTCCAGGTGACGCATAGCTTTGGCAGCGGCGAAGACGCTCTGGCGGGAATCGGCGCGGAGCCTCCCGACGTGGTGCTGGTGGATATCGGACTGCCGGGCATCTCGGGCCTCGACGTAATCCGTCAGCTCGGGGAGCGCAACCCGGAGTTAAAGTTCCTGGTATTAACGTCTTACGACGACGACGAGCGCATCTTCTCGGCGCTCTGCGCCGGCGCGTGCGGGTATCTGTTGAAGCGTACCCCACCGGCGCGCCTGCTGGAGTCCATCAAAGAGGTAGCCGCAGGTGGCGCGCCGATGACCCCCGAGGTCGCCCGCCGGGTGCTGAGTGTCTTCCGCGGCACCGCGCCCCCGCAGAAGTCGGAGTACCGCCTGACCCCGCAGGAATCGAAGCTGCTCAAACTGCTGGTCGAAGGCCACAGCTACAAGACGGCCGCCTACGAACTGGGCCTCACGGTGCATGCGATCGGGTTCCACGTTCGGAACATTTACGAAAAACTCCAGGTTCACTCGAAATCTGAAGCCGTCGCCAAGGCCATTCACCACCGGCTCGCCTAGCTCCGGCGCTCCCGGCCACTAACCCCGCACACCCACCGCACCGAGCCGCGAACGACAGAGAGCGGGCAAGTCCGCTGACAGGCGCCACTCCCTGCCGCAACCACTCCAGCAACTAACCCTACGGAAATGTGTAGCTTCTAAACGCAGCGAATCCCGCGTACATTCGTCCTTGTCACACCGGGAGCGGACAGCGGGTTCGCACCAGGAACGGCATAACCCGGCAAATCGCACAAGGGGACGCAGCCTGCCGTCAGGCGCTGCGTGCGTGGTGTGTTTGAACTTTGAGCAGAGGAGCGTTTTCGAAATGAACGAAAGAACTACGTCGCAACAGCACGCTTTCCAGACTGGCCGTCCCTCACGGACGCCGTTCAGCTTCCTGGCCGTGGCCATCCTTTTCATCGCGGCGGCGGCACAGCTGCCGGCCGACGACATCATCCACGTCAACTGCGGCGCCGAGGGTCAGCGGGCCTGCCAATCGAGTGACCCGGAATATCACGTCCAGTACAACTTCGCCAGCACAGTTCCGGGCGAAACGTACGACGGTACGGAATGCGAACGCGGCCTGGCGAACGTGAACGGCACCTGCGTCGGGAGGCAGCGCTACCGGCTCGGTCCCAACGAGACCAGCGCGTGGCTCAAGTCCACGATGTATGACCAGATGCACGGCATGTCGGCCGACTTGCCGGTGAATCTGGTGAGCATTTTCGGCACCCACAATTCGTTTTCGAACTACGTCGATGGGAGCTTCGACCCCATTAACGCCGACCAGGAATTCAGCATCAGCGACCAGCTGAATGCCGGAGCGCGCGTGATCCGGCTGGACCCGCGCGTGTATTCCTCGAACGGCGACCGGGAGTTCCGCCTTTGCCACAGCAGCCAGAGCGACGATAACTCCTGCCGCTGGACCAGCTACGGCAGGCTCTTTCCCTATGCGCTGGCCGAGATCAAGTTCTGGCTGGACCACAACCCCGGAGAGGTTCTGGTCATTCGCTTCAACCGCACGTCAAGCGCGGACTGGTGGCGGATCGAGCAATCGATCAACGCGGAGTTTGGCCGCGATATCCTGCTGCTCCCCGCTACGCCGGGCAATTCCAACCGGGATACCTGGGACCCCATCTCCAAGGGTGGATGGCCCACGCTGCGCCAGATGCGGTCCATGGGCAAGCGGGTGATCATCATGGACGACAACGGGACGAACGACACGTTCAAATGGTCGGACTACGTGCTGGACGACGGCTACACCGATGCGACGCCGCAGTTCAGCCTGTGCCAGAACCAGAAGAGCCAGGACGTCCGTCAGCGCTCGTTCTACCAGTGGTCGTACATCGGCGAAGACCGCAGCGACAGCAACGCGTTCAGCGGGACGCCTGGCTCCGGACTGATGGGGCCGAGTGACGTGAGTTCGGCGACTGCCTGCGGCTTCGGCCTGATCAATGTCGATTTTCTGCTGGCCGGATCGTCGGCGCCCAGAGGCTATTCATTCCCGGACCCCGACACCCGGCGCGAATCCGCCATCTGGAGCTGGGTCAGCGACGAGACGGGGACCCGCGGGCCGGCCTTGGCAATCGGTACCAACTGGTTGTCCGCTTCCCCCAACGAACAGCACCCCTTCGCCTGTGCCTATGCGCCGACGGGCGTCAACGCCAGCTTGTACGACTGGGTGATCACGGCCGCCACCGGTACCTGGGATCAGGGCAACGCCATCTGCGCCTCCGAACGCGGCGCGAAGTTCTGGGCTCCCCAGAGTGGATTCGAGGCGCAACGTCTGAGCACCCAGATCTTCTCCCCGCCGAATTGGGGACGCGGTGTTTGGATCAACTACCAGAAGAGCGACAATGCCCAACTCGACCGCACCACCGGTACGTTCCATCTGACGCAGGGAGACAAAAACTCCGACGGCGCCACGCTGCTGTTCCACTACACCGGCGGCAAGGGCGGTCCCCTGTTCTTCGCGCTGCATCCCGCCTCGACTTCCTTCCTGAATGCCGCGCCGCAACTTGATCCAGCGGCCAAGACCATCACGGTTGGCCTGGACGGGCGACTCTTCCGCACATCGGATAATGCGCTGACCCTGGCGCCCGGAAGGTACGTCCAGGATGTCGATTTCCGCGAAATCGATCCCGACACCGGCGTCACGCGGCAGGAGACGATCACAGTCGTCCTCTACGTGGCTCCGCAGCAGTTCAATGTGGTCGTCGATACGCGGCCCGCCAGCCTGACCGTCGTCGTAGACGGGACGACCTACGCCGCACCCGCGACCTTCACCTGGTCCTACGGCTCGATCCACGCCATCGATGCGGAGACGATCGGCCAGGGCAACCGCGAGTACCTTTTCCATAACTGGAACGACGGCGGTGCGGCCAAGCACGCGATCACTGTGAAGCAGGCGGCGACGTGGGTGGCCAACTTCGATCTGTACTACCGGCTCACCCTCACGGCCGAGCCATCCAACGGCGGAACCATTGCCGCAACGGGAACGCACAGTGGAGCCTTCTATCTCGCGGGCCGCGAAGTGACGGTGACCGCCACTCCAGCCGCGAACTTCTATTTAAGAGATTTCGCGGGCGACCTGAGCGGCAACTCCACTGGCCAGAAGCTGCTGATGTCGAAACCGCTGCTGGTCGTCGCGCATTTCGTGCCCGATCCTCCGACCACCATCTCCAGTTCCAGCGGACCGCTGAGTGTCACCGTGGACGGAGCAACCCTCCCGGCGCCTGCTACCTTCACCTGGACCCCGGGGACCGGCCACACGCTCGGCATGAACTCGCCTCAAGCGGCTGATCCGGGCGCGCAGTTCGTGTTCACCCAGTGGAGCGACGGCGTGACTTCGAACAGCCGCTCGATTCAAGCCGGAATTGCGCCGGTGAATTACAAGGTCGTCGTGGCCAAGCAGTTCGCCGTAACGGCGAGCGCCAACGCTGCGGCCGGTGGAACCGTCAGCGGGACGGGTTGGTATACCGCCGGGACCAGCGCGACGCTGACCGCCACCCCCGCGCCCGGCTACGCGTTCACCGGTTTCAGCAGCAGTTCCCCGGTGAACTCGTCCACGACCACGTTCACAGTGACTGCGCCGATTCAACTGGTGGCGAACTTCAAGCTGAAAAGCGGCGGCTGACGACCGCGATGAGCGCAGACTAAAGTTGGCGGACAGGGGAAGCCGGGACTCCGGGTTCCCCTTTTCTTTTGGGGTTACGCAAAGTGCGGAGACGCCCACGCCGCGTGGGGCAGGCTGCCAGGCGAATCAACTGAACCTCTGAAGACCGGCGGAACTCACCGTGTTGGCACGGTAGACTGTGGCTATGCCGCTTTCTGAGCGCATCGTCGTAGATCCCGAAGTCCTGGCTGGCAAACCAGTAATCCGAGGGACGCGCCTTGCCGTCGAGTTCATTCTTGAACTCCTCGCGGCGGGCCAGTCCGAGAACGATCTCCTGGCAAACTACCCCGGACTGGCGCGCGAGGACATTCTCGCCTGCCTGTCGTATGCCAGTTACTTGGCCCACGAGTACAAGGCATATCCGATTTCAGCGTAGATGCGTCTGCTTGCTGACGAGAACTTTCCCAAACCCATCGTCGAGGCTCTCCGCGCGGACGGCCACGATGTCTTTTGGGCCCGGACCGATTGTGCCGGATGGCAGGACGTCGTATTTCTGGATCTGGCCGAATCCGAGGCGCGCATCGTACTAATGCTCGACAAGGACTTCTGGCAGATCAACGTTCTACGCCGCATCCCGCTGGAGCAATCCGGCGTCGCTCTGTTCCGGGTTCATCCCGCGACGCCGGAGACTATCCAGCCGCTCATGCGGGCGTTTGTCGCAACGAACAGGGCTTGAGCCGGACACATCAGCACAATCGCCCCCGACGGGATTCAGATGCTGGCTGCTCGCAGGAGTTGACGGCCCACTCTCTGTCGGCCGTCGTAGGTTGGACCTCCAGGCGATTCTGCCCTGCTCCCTACCGAACATTCCAAGAGCATGGTCTTTAGCCAGTCATTTGGCGTAAGCGTCAGACCAATCCAGATGCACACACCCACTCAGGCGGTGGCGGTGCGGCGGCGCCGGAGCCGGATCGAGGCAGACGAAGTCGTTGGCGCGTTCCAAGCGCGAGGACTACATTGGGATTCGGACTTCCCCATCGGAAATGCCGAATACTACCTCGTGAGGTCTCAACCCATGACGATCAGAAAAGCGGCATGGACCAGCTCCTGCGCGGTACTCGCACTGTGGATGGCACCGGCGGCGTTCGCGGGCGCCTTCGAGTATCACTACACCGGAAACCCGCTCGACATGGCGGTGCTCGGCTTTCCGCCAGTCACCCGACCTATCACCTCATCCAGGTACATCGACCTGGACTTCGTCTCGCCGATATTCCTGGATGCTGGCGCCAACTACACCGATCTGAGCTTTCTTTCCTCGCTCAATGTCACGACCGGAACTACATGGTCCACATGGACCTTGTCGGATATCTCTACTAGTGATTCTCAGATCCAGTTCTACAGCTACGACGCGGGGATACCGTCCGAGTGGCAGATCATCATCACCACCGCCGGCGGGTCGGTCGCGATCGGGACGAGAAACTCGAGTCGGACGGTGGATGGCATGTTCGGCTACGTGATGCTCGGAGGTGAGCGGACCGTCGGAAGCGCCGTGTTCAACACCGATTCACCCGGCGTCTGGACCGTGACCTATCACTCCGCCGTCCCGGAGCCGGCGGGGTTCGTGCTGGCGGGAGCGGGCCTGGCGGGCCTGCTTCTGATGAGAGCACGGAAGCCGCGCCGACAGCAGCACCCGAGGCCGGACTGCGCGGCTACTAGTTAGGCTCCCCTTGAAAGCCGGGGCTCCAGACAATGAAGAGTGGGAAGGTGAAAAGGGGCGTGTTCTTGGCAAGGCGCTACTGCACTGAACCCCTCGGTTGAGACAAGTAAGAAAGGGACAGGTTGCCGTTCTCTGGGAACTTCTGAAAGTTACTTTGAAAGGCTGAGGGGGATGTCCCGTCTTTACTTTCCCTTGACCATCGGACAAACATGTCCGATGTTGAAGATATGAAGGGGACCGCGGTCATCCGCAGGATCAAGGTTCTTGCCCGAGAGAGCGGCCTTGATTTCCGATAGGTTCCGGCGCGCGGCCATAGAAGCCACGGCACCCTCTACCTTGGGCCCAGATTCACGATCGTCCAATCGCTGGCCCACGAACTGAAGCCTGGAACCTTTCAGGGAATGCACAAGCAACTCGGACTCAAGAAGGAGGATCTCCGCTAGAGGGGAGAACACTATGCGCGACTTCGTATACCCGGCCAAACTCACCGCTGAAAAAGTCGGTGGATTCAGCGTCACCTTCCAAGACCTACCCGAAGCCATCACTCAAGGCGAGGACCTCGCTGACGCGCACGAGCAGGCGTCTGACTGCCTGGACGAAGCGATTGCCGGCCGTCTGACGCGGATCGACGGCATCCCGGCAGCATCCAAGACCCGCAAGGGCGAATACCTAATCGCGGTCCCTCCGCTCGTGGCTGCCAAGGCTGCCCTCTATTTGGCCATGCGAGACGCGAATCTAAGCAACGGCCAGTTTGCCAAGCGGCTGGGATGCGATGAGAAGGAAGTACGGCGTATGCTCGATCCGAAGCACCAAACGAAGACCGCGACCATCCACCGCGCACTGCGGCTATTCGGCCAGGCGCTGAGCATCGGTGTGATCAGCAATGCGGCCTGAGCAGAATCCCGCACACCCCAAGGCCACTGAATCCGATCGGACTGCGGCGACGAGTTGATCTTCGTCCGCTGAATCCGAGGCACCACTGATTTCGTCACCGCCTGAGCCGATCCGCCCACCGTACCCCGCCCCAGTTTGAGTCAGACTTGGTTTCGGACCAAGGGCCGCTGGCGGGCCAGAGTTTTTATTTGACCCGCTTGCAACCGGCGCCCGCCTGACCTTGTCCTAAGGGCGAGGTGAGAAACAAATGAGCTACTCAATCGGCGATGGTTTGGTTTCGCTCGCGTTGGCAGCGGGCATTGTTGGTTATCTTCAGGTGACACACCGCAGCCGGCAGAAGAGGATCGAGATCATTCATCAGGAACGGATGGCGGCGATGGAAAAGGGAATACCGCTGCCGGAACTTCCGTTAGATCCGTCGCAGGAACGTCGTCAGCCCGATCCGACCGTCCTGCCGATTCTGGGAACGGTGCTCTTGACTCTTTCGATTGGAACCATGATCGTACTCGCTCTGAATCTTCCGGCTCCGTCCAATCGGTTTTGGGTCGCTCCTCTGCCGTTCGCTTTCTTGGGCGCGGGCTTGATTGCCTTCCATTTCTCGCAGGCCAAGCCTGGGCGTTAACTCCGATGGAGAACGATTCCCAACTCGTGGCCCGCGCGCAGAGCGGCGACCAGCAAGCCTTCGCTGAACTGGTGAACCGCTATAGCGCGCTGGTGTTTCGCCTCGCGGTCTCGATCCTGGGCCGGGAGTTTATTCCGGAGGCGGAAGACGTGGCGCAAGAGGTGTTTCTCAAGGTTCACTACGCGCTCGAGTCGTTTCGCGGCGAGGCCGAATTCAGCTCCTGGATCTACCGGATCGCGTTCAACCAGGCCGTGAACCTCAAGGCGCGGGTTCGCTTCCGCAGCCCCCACGCAGACGACACGGTTCTGGATTGGGCGGTGAGTCTGGAGCCTGGACCGCACCGGCAGGCTGAAACGGCGCAACGCGACCAGGCCCTTGCCGGTTGCATTCAAACACTACCCGAGGTCTACCAATCGGCCTTGCGGTTGTACTATTGGCTGGGCGCGGGCATGGACGAGGTGGCGGCGCTGCTTGGCGTTCCCGAGAATACCGCCAAGTCGTATCTGCATCGCGCGCGCCAGTTGCTGCATGGCATGTTGAAAGAGAAAGGATATGCTTGTGACTGAGATGGAACCTAGCGAAGCCGGGATCGACAGTTTGCTGCGGCGTTCCATGGCCGCGCCCCTCCCGAGCCTGCCCTCAGATTTCCACCAGCGCTTGATGCGCGAGGTGCGCCGCGGTTCGCAGCCGCTCGACCGCTACCGACGAATTCTGTTCACCGGCTACGGTCTGACGTCGGCCCTGGTGTCCGCGGTGATCATGCGCGGCCAGGGACTCGACTGGGGGGCCATCGCGGTGATGATCCTTGGGCCAGTCGCCCTGGCTGCGGCCGCACCCTGGGCGCGGCGCGCAACCCGTACAACAATGCGGCACAGTGCCAAGTAGACCTGGCGAGCAGAATTCCAACCGCAAAGTCGCGCAGTGTTTATGAATCCGCGGAGTCGTCCTGGACGTATAAGGGATGAAATGCGCTATTCGTCCCCGTGCAGTTGCAAGCGCTGAATCGACACAGTTTGAGCGGTCCGCCCCGGATTAGTACCAACAAACGAGCTTGGCACCCGGCACCGGCCAGGGAGCTGGTGCCCTCGCGTTCCAGTCGTGATTCCGGCTCCCCGCGCGCCTACGGCTTCCTCCGTTTGGCCACTCCACCGTCGGCGTGCAGTTCCATCGTTCCATCGACGGCCTTCACGAACTTGGTCGCCGGTACGTGCTCGTCCATGTCGAAGAACGAATCTGGCGCTTCGGCGAGCAGTGCGACGCCGCCGATGCCCACCGCAGAGGTGAGTTGCCCGTCCTTCACACGAATCCGCACCACCGGCCCACCTGGGAAGGCGTAGTCCCCAACGTAGGACGCGAGCACCGCCGCATCGACCGGTACGACTGTCCGCTCCTTGGGCAGGTAGCACGCCCATCCGTACTCGACCGCGACCGCGCGCAGGATCTCGCTCGGCAAGTCCCCGCCGTTGTCGCCGTTGGTCATCACGATAGCGCCCTCGCCCGAATCGCGATAGGCAAAGTACTAGCAGCGGTAGCCCTCGTTGGCGCCACCGTGTGAAAACGACGCGCGTCCGGCAGTCTCCGCCAGCCCGATGCCCAACCCGTAATCGCCCGCGCTCCGGGTGAGCATCGTCTTTACTGTCTCGCTCCGCAGCGCCTTGCCCGGCTTCTGGATTTCCATCACAAACTGCGCCAGCTCGCTTGGCGTCGTCCAATGCCCAGCCGCAGTCTTCTCCGGATAGGTATGCCAACGCCCAGCGATCGCCTTGCCGTCGCCGCGATAGGCGCTCGCCGCGTTGCGCGCGCGCTCCACGCCCAGCGGCTGCTCATAGGCGCTGCGATGCATCCCCAGCGGATCAAGAATGAGTTCCCGCGCCGCCTCGTCGAAGCGCTTGCCCGTGACGTCTTCGACCAGCAACTGCATCACCTCGTACCCGCCCCCGGAGTAGCGGAAGCCGCTCCCTGGGGCTTTATTCACGCGCACTGCCTCCGTATTCGCCGGCGGCTTGCCGTCAAGCAGTTGCACCAGCGTCGGTACCTTGGCGCCCTGTGAGTAGCCGGGAAAGCCATGCACAGTGAGCCCGGCATTGTGGCTCAGCAGACGCCGCAGCGTGACCTTCTCCCTCTGTGTGAACTCGTTTTCCGGGACCTTCCAACTCCGCAGCTTCGCGTTGACGTCTTCGTCGAGACTGAGCATGCCCTGCTCGACCAGCCGCATCGCCACCGCCGCTACTCCCTTGCTGATCGAGGCCGCCTGGAACAGGGTGCCGGCGGTCACCAGTTCGCCCGACTCCGCGTCGCGCTTGCCGTATCCGCGCGCCCACTCCACCCGGCCCTCATGGATCACAGCCACGCTTACACCAGGAACCTTGAAGTGCTCCATCCGATCAGTGAGCTTCATCGGCTCGGCTGGGCTGCCCTTCAGGCGGTTGGGCTTCTGCAGTCCGTTTTCAACGCACGCGATACGCGCTTCAGCCAGGGTGGCGGCGCGTAGCAGCGGCAGTACGGCGAGCGCACACGCCAGGGCCGTCGCAATGGAATTGCGTGGAATCATGTCAGTCTATACGCACGTCTGATGCTGTGGCCCCGCGTCAGGAGCATCAATGTTCTCCCAACAGGTTCGCAGGTAACCGCGTTGAGCAGGTGTCCCTACGATTGTGGAGGGCTCATTCGGTTTGTCTGGCCGGACCAGCGCGGCAAAAGGCTATAGGAGGCTGTAAGTGAAGTCGCGCATGCAAGTAAGTCCTGCCAGTTTGCGAGAGGCCAATTCGTCGCCTTGTCATAGAATGTGATTGAAGTTGGCACGCGTCGCCAGGTTGGCCCGTGCTCAAAGGATTGCAAGCCACCCGAATATGCGAAGCGCGACCGTAGTTCTCCTGCAGCTCGTTGTGATCGGCTGCGTGGGCCGCCCCGGTTTTGCCGCGGCAGGTGCACGCGTAGTCGGCAAAAATATCCGTATAGAGTTCGACGGCAACATGCATGGCCGCGTGGTCGCCGTGCTCGCCGGGCAGGAACGCGTTATCGGCGATTTCACTCCTTCGGAGTTCATCCGGGTATCCGGCCGCGATGTTACTGACTTCTCCCTGAAATCCCAGAAGCGCGAGCCGGTCCGGGACAAGTTGGGGCTGGGCCACCGAACGGTCCTTACCGGCACTGCTCCCTCGCTAGAGAAGACGGTGACCGTAGCGGTGTACGATGCGTTTCCGCGCACAGCGGTCTTCGAGGTCGCATACACCAACACGGGAACATCGGATCTGCTGGTGAGCGGCTGGACCAACCAGCATTATTCGATCAGCGCTCCTGCTTCGGCCGCTCAACCGGCGTTCTGGTCGTTTCAGAGCGGCTCCTACGAGAAACGTCCGGACTGGATCCTGCCGCTGAAGCCGGGTTTCAGACAGGAGAACTTCCTGGGCATGAACGCACCCGACTACGGCGGCGGTACCCCGGTCGTGGATGTGTGGCGCCGGGACGCCGGCATCGCCGTGGGACATTTGGAAATGGCGCCGAAGCTGGTTTCTTTGCCGGTGACGGGGCAGGGCGCGGACCGCGCCACGGTGTCCGTCGAATTCAAGCAGAATCAGGTGCTGAAGCCCGGCGGAACGCTGAAGACATTTCGCACCTTCGCTGCCGTCCACGAAGGAGATTACTTTCAAACGTTGCGCGACTACCGCGAGGTGATGATTGCGCAGGGCATTCATTTTGACGCAGCGCCCGATAGCGCGTTCGGTCCGATCTGGTGCGCCTGGGGATACGGCCGGAAGTTCACGCCCAGCCAGGTGTACGGCGCGCTTCCGATCGTGAAGAAGCTCGGCTTCACCTGGGTCACGCTGGATGACGGCTGGCAGACCGCACAGGGCGATTGGTTCCTCCAGCCGCAAAAGTTCCCACACGGCGACGCCGATATGCGGGCATTGGTAGACAAGATCCACGCCGAAGGATTCAAGGCCCAGTTGTGGTGGGCGCCGCTGACTGCGGATCCGGGTACGGAGTTGGTGAGGGATCATCCAGCATGGCTGCTATTGAATGCGGACGGCAGCAAACAGAAGATCTCCTACTGGAACTCGTGGTATCTGTGCCCCGCGGATCCGGAAGTTGTTGCTTACCACAATGCGATCGTGGTGAAGGCGCTTAGAGACTGGGGGTTCGACGGGTTGAAGCTCGACGGCCAGCACATGAACGGAGCGCCGCCGTGCTACAACCCCGCGCACAAGCACGCCCGCCCGGAAGAATCCGTGGAGGGAATGCCCAAGTTCTTCCAGGCGCTCTACGAGATCGCACGGCAGACCAAGCCGGATGCGCTGGTCGAGTTCTGTCCATGCGGCACGGCGTATTCCTTCTTCACGCTGCCTTTCCTGAACATGTCCGTTGCGTCTGATCCTGAGTCGGCATGGCAGGTACGCACGAAGGGCAAGACGCTCAAGGCGCTCCAAGGAGATGCCGTAGCGTACTTCGGCGACCACGTCGATATGACGAAGGACGATTTTGCCTCGACCATTGGGGTGGGCGGCGTCGTGGGAACCAACTTCACATGGCCGGAAGGCTCGGCGGAGAAGAAGCGCGGCGACCTTACGCCGGCCCGCGAAAAGAATTTCGAAAAGTGGATTGGCATCTACAAAGAAAAGATGCTCTCTCGCGGAGAGTACATCGGGACTCTGTACGACATCGGTTTTGACCGGCCGGAGACTCATGTCGTTCGCAAGGACGGCAATATGTACTATGCGTTCTACGCACCAAAATGGCGCGGCACAGTCGCGTTGCGGGGTCTTTCTCCGCGCGCCTACCGCGTCACTGACTACGTAGATGGCAAAGATTTGGGAACGGTCCAGGGACCCGCAGCCACGCTGGATGTCCAGTTCGAAAAGCATTTATTGCTCCAAGTAAAGCCGGAGTAGTCCCATGAAGAGACGCGCGTTTCTGCAAGCAGGCACAGCGGGACTGGCGACTGGCATCATTCCCGCTGCGTGTGCTTCCATCCCGGAACACAACTGGGAGAAACATGACTGGGGATCCGGTCCGGAAGTGAAGGACCGGTTGTATCAGGGTCCCTTTCCACAGTACCCGCCCGCGGCCGTCGTGCCTGACAGCGACGTGGTCATGGTGACCACGCCTTCAAAGGACATAGTTCCCAATTACGGCATGGGATTGGTGGTCTATGTGTCCGGCGATACGGGTCCTCCGCGCATTCCCGGAGAGACGCTGGAAAAATCAATCGAGGACCTGGTCAAGATCCCGTTCACCCAGAAAATCTATATCCGGCCGAACTGGCGGGAAGTGCAAAAGCAACCGGGCAAACTGGAATTCCCGGACTGGTGGCATATCACTTTTGAACTCGCCAAACGCTACAACAAGCGGGTCGGATTCCGCATCATGCTCGAGAATCCCGATTCCCCAGAGCCGGGCATGCCCGAGTTTCTCATGCAAAAGGTGCCGTACGTAAAGCTCAAGGGCGAGTGGAAAGGAGACCCGTCGCAGGCCCGTTACAAGAAAGAGCATAAGATGCCGCGCTATGAGCACCCGGCTTATCAAGCGGCGTTTCGCGAACTGAACGCCATGCTGGGCGCAGAACTCAACGGTAATCCGCAGGTCGAGTACATGGACACGATGATGTACGGATTCTGGGGCGAGGGTCATGCCTGGCCGTTCGAGGGCAACACCTTCCCGAGCAACTTAGTGGCCGAGCAGACCTGGATGAAGATGCTGGAGACGCAGTTGGAATGCTGGACGAAGACGCCGCTAGTCACCAACACTGAACCGGATTTCAGCCTGGTGGGCAATGCCGATTTGCTCGATCGAACCATCCGCACGCACAACTGGATTCGGACGGATACGATCTTCATCGAAAACACGCAGATTGAAGCACTCAGCAACCGGCCGGCTTGGATCGCGGCCGTTTGCGAAGTCGGCATCACCACGGGCGATCCCCAGCGCCTCCAGATCGACGAAGGCATCACGTACAACGAGAAGATTACTTCTCACGTGCTGGATGTCGGGGCGAATTACTGGTCCGTGTGGAACTGGCACAATGAAGCGGCGAAGAACGTGCTCAGCTACTACGAGAAGTATCCGGAACCCATCGACTACGTCGCGCGCCATATCGGATATCGCGTGTTCCCTTCCTTCATCTGGAGCTTTGTCCGCGAGGGAACACCGGGGCTTGTGGTGGGTCTGGCCAACAAAGGTGTCGCGGGCGTGCCGGGCGTGCTGCGCCTGACAGTGTTCAGCGATGACCGCAAAGTCAACGTGAGCGGATGCGTGGATCCGGGTTATCCAAAACCCGCCGGCATCCGCCAGGCAATGCTGATGCTGCCGCCTGGAGCGGAATGGCAGGGGCTGAAGTTGAAGGCGGAGCTAGAGGTTAAGGGCGTGCGCCATCCCATGAAGTGGGCCTGCCATCAAAGAACCAACCCGGATGGATCGCTTACCCTGAGACGCAACGTACGCGGATAAGCCGGCGGTGATTCCTTGCACGCATCTCCTCCGCCGCGGCCCTGAAGGGCTCACAGGCGGTCCATACCCCGTTTGAGCGGATTCATACGTCACCACCAGTTTGGCTTTCTGGAGAAAAACTCATCGGAGCCTCACGCGTCTCGGCCGCCATTCGTGAATGAGCCCAAGCCTCGCCGCGTGGACGAGTAAACGAGTTCACAGCATCTGACGCGCAGGTTCCCTCTGGTTGGCCGCAGTCGGCAAGTCGTCAGCCGAGAAATCGAATCGTTAGAAGACCCCGGGCCAGTTAGAGACAAGCAAAGATCGAGCACATCTACATGGCAACTATCGGGACGGGCAGTGGCCATAGCGGTGCTGCGGCCCAGTGCGACCCCACGAGGTTCAGGACGGCCCCGATGAACATAAGGTCCACAAAAAAGAACCGCGACGATCCACTTCCGTAAGGTAGCCTCAAGCTCAGCTTGCATTGGACAAGACTCCGTGCTCGCGGACTGCGAAATCATGGTCGAATAGAAACGCCTTTCATCTAATCCAGTACAACCGCGCGCCAAGGGCGCCCAAGGAGACCTGCTATGACCAAGCGGACGAGACGTGATTTCTTGAGGAGCGGTGTTGCCGCTGCGGCGTCGGCGCCGGGGATCCCGCAGGGGGCAACGGCAGCGCAAAGCCCGGCCGCTGAGAGAACGGCATCCTCCACGGATGCAGCGGAAATCGCATCCTCGCGCGAGCGCCTCTTGCTCGACCAAGGCTGGCGTTTTCAGCTTGGCCATGCGGATGATCCCGCGCGCGACTTCGACTACGGACTCGCACTCGGATATATGAAAACGGGTGAGTTCTTCCTGCCCGCTCAGCCGGCTTTCGACGACGCCAGTTGGGGAGCCATTGACCTGCCACACGACTGGGGGGTAGAACTGCCGTTCGTTCAAGACGACCAGTTGGTGATCTTTCATGGCGCCAAACCCCTGGGCCGCAAATATCCCGCAACCAGCATCGGATGGTACCGGCGTGTCTTCGAGATTGCTCCGGCCGATTTCGGCAAGCGGCTTAGCATCGAGTTCGACGGCGTATACCGCGACTCGATCGCGGCGTTAAATGGCATTTTTCTGGGGAGAAACATGAGCGGCTATGCGCCGTTCCGCTATGACATAACCGACGCCGTCCACTACGGGGAAAAGAACGTGTTGGTGGTGCGCGTGGACGCCAGCCAGGCAGAGGGCGGATTTTTAGGAAATGACGGGTTTTACGAGGGCGCCGGCATTTACCGTCACGTGTGGCTGGTGAAGACAGATCCCCTGCATGTTCCGCAATGGGGGACGTTCGTGACTTCCGAATTCGAAGGGAACCGGGCCGTGGTCACCGTGCGCACGGAACTCGCAAATGAAGCCGATGCCGAAGCGACGTGCAGGATCACTTCGACGATTGTGGACCTCACTGGCAGACAGGTAGCAAGCGGCCGCTCGAATTTGCTCAGTATTCCCGGCTGGGAACAGCGCGTTTCGACGCAACGGCTGCAGGTTGTTGATCCGCAAGTTTGGTCAATTGAGCAACCCAACCTTTATCGCCTGCTCACGGCTGTCGAATCCGGGGACCGGGTCATCGACCGCTACGAGACTTCCTTCGGCATCCGCACAGTTCGTTTCGATCCGGACGGGGGTTTTCTCCTCAACGGCGCGCCAGTCAAAATCAAGGGAACGTGTAATCATCAAGACCATGCCGGGGTGGGCAGCGCTTTGCCCGATCGGCTACAGTATTTCCGCATAGAGAAGCTCAAGGAGATGGGCTCGAACGGGTATCGCACTTCGCACAACGCTCCGACGCCGGAGTTGCTGGACGCTTGCGACCGGCTGGGCATGGTGGTTCTCGACGAGACCCGCATGTTCTCATCCTCGCCTGAAGGTCTGAGCCAGTTTGAGCGTATGATCCGGCGCGACCGGAACCATCCCAGCGTGGTGTTCTGGTCCACCGGCAACGAAGAGCCACTGCAAGGCACCGATCCCGGCGCGCGGATTTGCGCCGCTATGAAGCGGCTTGAACGCCGACTTGACCCGTCTCGGCTCATCACCCAGCCGGTGAACCTAGAGTGGGGGAAAGGGATCTCGCCGGTGCTGGACGTCATGGGGTTCAACTACCACCACGCGCCCGAAATCGACGCCTTTCACAAGCGGTTTCCGCGGCAGCCCTTGGTCGGCACGGAAACAGCCAGCACGGTTTCAACGCGAGGCATTTACTTTACCGATAAGGAGAAAGGCTATGTAAGTGCTTACGATGTGAACTTCCCCGAATGGGCTTCCACCGCCGAAGAATGGTGGCAAACGTACAACCAGCGCCCCTTTCTCGCCGGCGGCTTTATCTGGACCGGGTTTGACTACCGCGGCGAGCCCACGCCTTACAGCTGGCCGTGCATCAGCTCGCATTTCGGGGTGATCGATACCTGCGGCTTCTTCAAGGACCTGGCCTATTACTATCAGGCGTGGTGGAGCGGCAAACCGGTGCTGCACCTCTTCCCCCACTGGAACTGGGCGGGCAGGGAGTGGCAGGAAATGGACGTCTGGTGTTTCAGCAACCTGGACAAGATCGATCTACTCCTCAACGGCAAGAGCCAGGGTATGCAATCCATGGAGAAAGATTCGCACGTGGCTTGGAAGGTGAAGTACACGCCCGGCACGCTGGAGGCCCGGGGCTACAAGGCAGGTAAGCTGGTCATGTCGTCCAAGCGGGAATCCACCGGGCAGCCGGCAAGAATCGTGCTTCAGCCGGATCGCGCGAGAATCCAAGGTGATGGCGAAGACGTTTCCGTGGTCGCGGTAAGTGTGGTGGACGAGCAGGGCCGCGTGGTGCCCGTGGCGGACAATTTGGTCACCTTTGAAGTTACAGGCAGCGGTAAGCTGATCGGCGTGGGCAATGGCGATCCCAGCAGCCATGAGCCGGACAAGGCGCACCAACGCCGCGCCTTCAATGGTTTCTGTTCCGCCATTGTTCAGGCGCAGAAGGTGGCCGGCAGAATCGAGTTCCGCGCGACGTCGCCTGGACTTGTCTCCGCCGTCACCGTGATCCAGTGCCTACAGGCCACACCACGACCCGCCCTGGCATGAGATCGTGACTATGGCGCGAGGCACCATCCAGCTATCGCTAGTGAAACTCCATGCAGTGGGGAGGGAACCATCAAGGGATGCCGAGAGGCGCCCTAGCACCAAGGAGACGAGGAGTGATTAGGCCTGAGGGGGAGTTCGCTCCTATATCGGGCGAATCAGAGCTATTTCCAGTTCCTGCTCGACAGGTATGGCGGCCCGCAGGACGTCCCTATGGCCCTTTGGCCAGACGTTGTGCATCAAGGTCGTGAATCCGACCCGACCTTCCATTCGACCTTCTCCCATTGCCGGCCGACATCACCGAACTCGTTCGGCTCCGGGCTTTCTCAACAGTTAGACTGCACAGCGCCGATTGCGGCGATCCGTCTGCCCATGAAGAAAGAGATGCTGTCGCCAGATGACACCTCGTTTAGTCGAAGGTACTGGTCACCTGGCCGGGATTGGAGGCTACTCCCCGCGGCGCCAACCGCCAGGGAGCAGTCAGCGCCCGCAGGAGTAACGCTGCCACGAGGAGTAGGCTTTAAATCGGTGGCTGCCGCGCTAGCGGGAGTTTACTGCGAGCTGGCGTAGCGCGCCCTTTCCTCATCGCATAAGTCCTTTCAGGTTCGTGGGTTGGATGGTTGTGCTGCCATTTGTTTTTGTATTACCCTGTATAGAAGAT